>ERZ1643251.454-NODE-454-length-60158-cov-8.216162_pt1 | contig 60158 bp, 55 predicted proteins | sample MGYA00579261_ERZ1643251 | MGnify/ENA primary metagenome ERZ1643251 (study PRJEB29033, sample SAMEA4952267) | chicken gut metagenome | biome: Broiler Chicken; feature: Gastrointestinal Tract; material: Caecum | place: Ireland | collected 2018 | study: Broiler...
GGTGCTGGAAGCGGGTGGGGTTGGTGGAGTTGCCGGTGATGGAAACGTCCACGCCTTCCTTGTGCATGATGGCAACGCCCTCGCGGACATCGTCAGCGCCGTAGCAGCGGACAGCAGCCCGCTCGCCATCGGAGTACTTGTACTCCTTCACAACGGTCAGCTCACCGGTGTAGTAGTCGAACTTGGTCTGCACGTAGGTGAAGCCGTTGATCCGGGAGATAATCTGAGCAGCGTCCTTGCCCAGGCCGTTCAGGATAACCCGCAGGGGCTCCTTACGGGCCTTGTTGGCGCTGCGGGCGATGCCGATGGCGCCTTCAGCAGCGGCGAAGGACTCGTGGCCGGCCAGGAAAGCGAAGCACTTGGTCTCGTCCCGCAGCAGCATAGCGCCCAGGTTGCCGTGACCCAGACCAACCTTCCGGTCCTCGGCAACGGAGCCGGGGATGCAGAAAGCCTGCAGGCCGATACCGATGGCCTCAGCGGCCTCAGCGGCGGTCTTGACGCCCTTCTTCATGGCGATGGCAGCGCCTACGGTGTAGGCCCAGGCCACGTCCTCGAAGCAGATGGGCTGAATATTCTTGGTGATGGTGTAGGGGTCGAAGCCCTTGGCCACGCACAGGTCCCGGCACTCCTCCACGGAGTTCAGGCCGTACTGAGCGAGGACACCATTGATCTTGTCGATCTTTCTTTCGTAACCTTCAAACAAAGCCATTGTGCAGTCCTCCTCTTATTCGTGACGGGGGTCGATATACTTGGCAGCGTTCTCGAAGCGGCCGTAGTGACCCTTGGCCTTCTCCAGAGCGGTGGCAGCGTCATCGCCCTTCTTGATGAAGTCCATCATCTTGCCCAGGTTGATGAATTCGTAGCCGATAATCAGGTTGTCGGCATCCAGAGCGCAGCGGGTGACATAGCCTTCTGCCATCTCCAGGTAACGGGGGCCCTTCACCTTGGTGGCGAACATGGTGCCCACCTGGCTCCGCAGGCCCTTGCCCAGGTCTTCCAGGGAAGCGCCGATGGCCAGGCCGTCCTCGGAGAATGCGGACTGGCTGCGGCCGTAAACGATCTGCAGGAACAGCTCACGCATAGCGGTGTTGATGGCGTCGCACACCAGGTCGGTGTTCAAAGCCTCCAGGATGGTCTTACCGATGAGGATTTCGGAAGCCATAGCGGCGGAGTGGGTCATGCCGGAGCAGCCCAGGGTCTCCACCAGAGCTTCCTCGATGATGCCTTCCTTGATGTTCAGGGTCAGCTTGCAGCAGCCCTGCTGGGGAGCACACCAGCCGATACCGTGGGTGAAACCGCTGATGTCCTTGATTTCCTTGGCCTGAACCCACTTGCCCTCTTCGGGAATGGGAGCGGGGCCGTGATAGGCACCCTTGGCCACGGAGCACATGTGCTGTACTTCAGTACTATAAATCATGGCAAAATTCCTTTCTTTTCAAGGCGGGGATACCGCCTTTGGTGATAATACCTGGGAAAGACACACTTTTCCACTTGCTATTATACAAAGCTTCTCCCCGCTTGTCAATTCTTCCGAAAAAAATGATAGAGGAAAAAACCATGTATGAGGAAAAGAAAAAGGGCCATACTAATCCCATCCCAGGAAAAGAAGGTGAAATTATGAACTGCAACGGCAACAAGTGTATCGAATGCACCGTCACCCAGTGCGCCAACCACTGCGGCAGCAGCAACTACTGCGCTCTGGACCGGATTCTGGTTGGCACCCACGAGGGCAACCCCACCATGGACCAGTGCACCGACTGCAAGTCCTTCCGGAAGAAGTAATTGGCTGTTTCCGGCAGCGGCCGGGAAGTGTATCGCCAATACCGTCCGTTGGTCTCTCTGCCAACGGACGGTATTTTTATTATAATTGTATCACCGGGGGCGGTGTCTGCTGGGCCAGGCTCAGTCCTCTGAAACATTGAACTTTTTTCTTGACGATAGGGAACCCGCCGGGTATGATAGGGTATATTGGAGAAAAGAAGGAGGATTTACATATATGGACGAGATGGAACTGGACAGAAGCCTCCCGGTACCGGAGGAGGCGGAACCCCGGACTGTGCCGGAGGCAGAGGAGGCCCGGAGCGCACCGGCGGAAGAACCCCGGGAGGAGCCGGAGGAGATTCCGGCAGAGGCCCCCAGGAAAAGAAAAAGATTCAAAAAATGGCTGAAGAAGGTGGGGAAAGGCGCAGCGGTGGTGATTCTGGCGGCGGTGGTGGCTGCCCTCAGCAGCGGCCTGACCTCCTTTGTGGTTTCCCGGTTCTGGCAGAATCAGATGTCACTGCTGGACCGGTCTCACCGGGAGCAGATGGAGGCGGTGCAGCAGGAGCTGAAGGACACCTTGGAGAGCTACCGCCCCGACCTGACGGCGGCGCCTCAGCAGGGGCTGACCCCGGGGCAGGTGTATCAGAACAATGCGGCGGCGGTGGCGGCGGTAATGAACTACCAGCGCATTGAGGGTGTCCTCCAGCCGGCGGGTACCGGAACGGGCTTTTTCATCACCACCGACGGCTTCCTGGTGACCAACTACCATGTGATTGCCGATGCCGAAACCTTAAGCGTCATCACCGGGGACGACAGGGAATATCCGGCCCAGGTGGTGGGCTTTGACAGCAGCAACGATGTGGCGGTGCTGAAGGTAAGCGCCCAGAGCCTGCCCTGTGTGAAGCTGGGCAGCAGCGACGCCCTCCAGGTGGGAGATCAGGTGGTGGCGGTGGGCAACGCCCTGGGCCAGTTCACCTCCACCATGACGGTAGGCTATATCAGCGCCAAGGACCGGGTGGTTACCACCGACGGTCAGGCCATCAATATGATTCAGACCGACGCCGCCATCAACTCCGGCAATTCCGGCGGCCCTCTGTTCGATATGAACGGGGAGGTGGTGGGCATTACCACCGCCAAGTACTCCGGCTACACGGAAAGCGGGGCCTCCATTGAGGGCATCGGCTTTGCTATCCCCATGGACGATGTGATTAACCAGATTTCCGACTTGTGCCGGTACGGCTACATCACCGGCGCTTATATGGCTGTGGTGGTGATGGAGATGGACACCTCCGTGGCGGAGGCCTACGGCCTGCCTGCCGGTCTGAAAATCGCCGAGGTGGTGCCCGGCGGTGCGGCGGACAGAGCGGGAATCCGCACAGGCGACATTTTGATCAATGTGGGCGGCGCCGATGTGAGCTCCATTGTCATGCTCTCCCGGGCGCTGCGGGACTACAAGGCCGGGGATACGGCAATTGTGACCGTATACCGGGAGGGGAAGCTGGTGCGCATGGAGCTGACCTTCGACGAAAAGCCCAGAGAGCAATCGGGGGACGCCTCCTTGCCGGAGGGGGACTTCCAGGAGTGGTATGACTACTTCTCCGACTATTTCCAGAAAGAAAATCCCTGACATACCTGCACCCGGAGTGGAAAGAGAAAGCCGCTCCGGGTGCTTTGTCGAAAAATGTCGAAAGTTCGCAAGGGCGATTCCATTGCAATGAAAGGAAAATTGTGGTAAGGTAATAAAAAAGGAAGGAAATGGGGAAAAACCTTGAAAAAGCTTCTGATTGCAGACAGTACCCCGGGGCTTTCCGAGGCCCTGGCACAGATGCTGTCCCGGGATTTTGAAATATATGTCTGCAATCGGGGAGACGAGATGATGCAGGAACTGTTGTCTGTCCGCCCGGATGTGGCGGTGCTGGATCTGATGTTTCCCGGGGTGGACAGTATCAGCGTGCTCCATACCCTGCAAGGGTTGGGAATTCGCCCCGGAATTGTGGCAACCACCTGCTACGTCAGCGATTATGTGCTGGCCGCCCTGGAGCGGCTGGGGGTGAAGTATGTTATGCTCAAGCCCTGTGACACCGGGGTGCTGGCAGCCCGGATTCTGGAGATTGCCCAGGGAGCCCCGCCCCAAAACCGGCAGGAGCAGGTCCGCAGGGAGGCCAATATTCTCATGCTGCGCCTGGGTCTGCGGCGGAATCTGGCAGGTTACCAATATCTGATGGAGGCCATTGTCCTGTATGACAGAAATCCGAATCAGTCCATTACCAAGGAACTGTACCCGGCGGTAGGTGCCCTGTGCGGAGGCAGCGGCTCCCAGGCAGAGCGTTCCATCCGCACCTGTATCCAGGATGCTTACAACAAGCGCCAGGACTACCTGTGGCGGCTGTATTTTCCTACGGGCTACGACGGCCGGGTGCGGAAAATCACCAATGTCCACTTCATCGCCAAAATCACAGAATGTATCCGGGAGATCCTGGACGCAAAATAAAGCCCTTCAGAAACCAAATGGTGTCTGAAGGGCTTTTTTTAGGAGCTTTCCCGCTCCACCAGCTCCCAGGGAACGAACTGGGACTGGCAGCTTCCGTTTTCCATCTGGGCCAGAAGCTGCTGGGCGGCAATGTGCCCCACATTCTTCTCCCCGTGGGACAATGAGGTGATGGGGACGGGAGCCAGGCGGCTGTAGGTGCTGTTGTCAAAGCTCACAACAGCCATCTGCTGGGGGACCTTCACCTGCTGCAGGCGCAGGGTGTTGATGAGGGAGGCGGCAATCTCGTCGTTGTAGCAGATCACGGCGCTGCACTCCGGGGGCAGCTCCCGGCCCAGGTTGATGGGCGTCTGGGAGTCGGAGGGGAAGAGGGCGTGCTTGTTCTCGGTGTTGTACCAGAAAATGTACCGGTCGTCCACGGGAATCCCGGCGTCCCGCAGGGCGGCGGTGTAGCCGGCATACCGTTCCGGTCCCTGAATGTCGTCGGATTTGAAGATGCCGGCGATGTGCCGGTGTCCCTTCCCCAGCAGATACTCCGTCAGCATCCGTCCGCCGCCGGCGTTGTCATCCAGCACAAAGGGGGCGCCGGGAAGCTGGGCGTAGGCACCATGGAAGAATACAATGGGGATTCCCTTGGCCATAAGCTGCTGATACAGGTCCAGATTGGGATTGGGCAGGGCGGACTTGGTGCCCTCCACCAGAATCCCGTCCACCGGCATGGACAAAAGGGTCTGCAAAATCTTCCGCTCGTTGGCTACCTGGTTCTGGGTGGCAAAGAGGGAGGGGGTGCAGTTGTTCCGGGAGAGAACGGTCTCCATTTCCCGGAGCACACCGGGAAAGATGTAGTCACTGATATAGGTGGCGATGATGGCAACGGAGCGGTAGGGAGAGGGCTCGGTTCTGGTGTTGCGGACAATGTGGGAGCCGCTGCCCTGGCGCTTTTCAATCAGACCCGCTTTTGCCAGAAGGGCAAGGGCCTGGCGGACAGTCTGGCGGCTGACCGCATATTGGTTTGCAATGACAAATTCCGTGGGCAGAGTGCGGCTGCTGGCATACTTCCCATGAAGAATGTGGAAGCGCAGGTCATCTGCCACAGATTGGTACTTGGGTACAGCCATATTTGTCCTCCTTTTTTGAGATTCGTTATATTAAGTATAGTACAAAAAACGGAAAAATCAATATGTGCGGAAAAATTTGTACGTATTATTTTGGAGGAGCGAAGCGGACAATGTCTTTTGAACACGCTGACGCTCTTGAATTTTCCATAAAAAACACCAGAGAAATCCATGGAATAATTCTGCGATTGTGCAATTTGATTGGGCGCAATCGGGGGAACGGATTAAATTAAATACAAATAATAAAGCAAAAAAATGTTTGGATAATTGCGTAAATTGTGTTAAATTTTGATTTGTTTCTGGTTTTTTATGGATTTTTAATAAATTAGAAAAAATTGCACAAAGAATTTGTCTTGTTTAACATATAGAAAACGGATAGAAGCCGTATAAATTATTGACACCCCACAAAAAGCAAAGTATACTAAAGACAAGTTAAGCGGCCGGACGGCAAAGAACCGGACGCTGACAAATCAAAGAAGATAGGAGTTTTCAAAATGAAGAAGTTACTTGCACTGGTACTGGCGCTTTGCATGGTTCTGGCCATGGCAGCCTGCGCCCCCGAGGAAGAGGCCCAGCAGGGCGGCGATGAGGGCGGCCTGATCAAGGTCGGCATCATCAACAACGACCCCAACGAGTCCGGCTACCGTACCGCCAACGTGGAAGACATGAAGCGTGTGTTCTGCGAGGAGAACGGCTATGAGCCCTCTTTCTACTACTCCATGAAGAACGACGAGCAGATTGCTGCCGCTCAGAACTTCATCCAGGCTGGCGTTGACTACCTGCTGATTTCCGCTGCTGACGTTTCCGGCTGGGACACCGTGCTGAAGGACGCTCAGACCGCCGGCATCCAGGTCATCCTGTACGACCGCACCATCAACGCTGATGAGAGCCTGTACGTGGCTTCCGTGGTTTCCGACATGGCTAAGGAAGGCGAGACCGCTGTGACCTGGCTGGAGTCTCAGGGCCTGGACAGCTACAAGATCATCCACATTCAGGGCGTTATGGGCTCTGCCGCTCAGGTAGGCCGTACCGGCGCTCTGGACGAGAAGGTTGCTTCCGACGAGAACTGGACTCTGGTAACCCAGCAGACTGCTAACTGGGACGAAGAGACCGCCAAGCAGATTGTTGAGTCCATCATCGCTTCCGGTGAGGAGTTCAACGTCATCTACGCTGAGAACGACAACATGGCTCGTGGCGCTGTGTCCGCTCTGGACGATGCCGGCATCTCCCACGGCGTGGACGGCGACGTGATCATCATGGGCTTTGACTGCAACAAGTGGGCTCTGGAAGAAGTGCTGAAGGGCACCTGGAACTATGACGGCCAGTGCAACCCCTTCCAGGCTGACTACATCGACGAGATCATCCAGAAGCTGCAAGCCGGCGAGACCATCACCGAGAAGGTGATCTACCTGGAGGAGAAGGGCTTCGACGCCAAGACCATCACCCAGGAAGACGTGGACAACTACGGCATCTGATATAGGGAATACATATTCCGCAGTTTATTCGGTAACACCATTCGGGCACGCGGTTCGGCCTTACGGGCCGTGCTGCGTGCCCGATTCCATGAAAATCCAACGAAACCCCATTGAATGGAGGCGAACAACCATGCAGGACAACGCAGTTTTGGAACTACGCGGAATCTGCAAATACTTCCCCGGCGTCAAGGCTCTGGAGAATGTGGACTTCACCCTTCGGGAGGGTGAAATTCATGCCCTCATGGGTGAAAACGGTGCCGGTAAATCCACCTTGATCAAGGTGCTCACCGGTGTCTACGAAAAGGACGGCGGCGAAATTTACATCAAGGGCCACGAAAAGGCAGTGGCCATCCGCTCCCCCCAGGATGCCCAGAATGCAGGCATCAGCACGGTTTATCAGGAAATTACCCTCTGCCCCAACCTGACGGTGGCGGAGAATATGTATATCGGCAGAACCAAGGGCATGGGCACCAACTGGAGAAAGATGAACAAGGGAGCGGAAAAGCTCCTGAAGAATCTGGGTATCCCTGCCAAGCCCACCCAGCAGCTGGGCACCTGCTCCATCGCCGTGCAGCAGATGGTGGCTATCGCCCGGGCTGTGGATATGGAGTGTAAGGTTCTGATTCTGGACGAGCCCACCTCCTCCCTGGACGAGGGCGAAGTGGCCAAGCTCTTCAAGCTCATGCGGGAGCTGCAGGCCAAGGGCGTAGGCATTATCTTTGTTACCCACTTCCTGGATCAGGTGTACGAGGTCTGCGACCGGATTACGGTGCTGCGGGACGGCCACCTGGAAGGCGAGTACCCCATCGGACAGCTGCCCCGGGTGGAGCTGGTGTCCAAGATGCTGGGTAAGGAGCTGGACGATATGGCATCCATCCGTACCAGCGACACCGTTGGCATGAGCCAGGGCGGCACCCCCGTGCTGGAGGCCCAGGGCCTTGCCAGTGCAGAGGGTATCAAGCCCTTTGACTTTGCTATCCACAAGGGCGAGGTCAACGGCTTTACGGGCCTGCTGGGCTCCGGCCGAAGCGAAAGCGTCCGGGCCATCTTCGGCGCTGACCGGGTTACCGGCGGCAAGGTGATGATGGACGGCAAGCCTGTGAAGATCCGCAAGCCCCTGGATGCCATGAAGCTGGGCATTGGCTATCTGCCGGAGGACCGGAAGCGGGACGGCATTGTGGGCGACCTGTCTGTCCGGGATAACATCATCCTGGCTTACCAGGTGATGCGGGGCTTCTTCCATCCCATCCCCCGGGCTCAGGCAGAGAAGTATGCGGACGAATACATCCGTCTGCTGGAAATCAAGACCGCTTCCTCCGAGACCCCCATCAAGCAGCTCTCCGGCGGTAACCAGCAGAAGGTAATTCTGGCCCGGTGGCTGCTCACCGACCCCAAGTACCTGATTCTGGACGAGCCCACCCGTGGTATCGACGTGGGTACCAAGACGGAAATTCAGAAGCTGGTGCTTCATCTGGCAGAGGACGGCAAGAGCGTGACCTTCATTTCCTCCGAGCTGGACGAGATGCTCCGTACCTGCACCCGGCTGCTGGTTATGCGTGACCGGAAGATGGTTGGGGAGCTGACCGGCGAGGATTTGAACCAGACCAAGATTATGGCAACCATTGCCGGAGGTGAGAACTGATATGACAAAGCTCCAAAATCCCATTAAAGAGGCTCACGAGCCCCTGCTGAAGCGGGTGGTGCGCAGTCAGATTTTCATTCCCGTTGTGGCATTGGCCCTGCTGGTAATCTTCAATTTGATTATGGACCCCTCCTTCTTCTCCATTACCCTGAAGCAGAACAATGACGGCGATCCGGTTCTCTCCGGTAACCTCATTACCATTTTGAACAATGCTTCCGAGCTGGTGATTCTGGCCATCGGTATGACCCTGGTCACCGCAGCTTCCGGCGGACAGGATATTTCCGTGGGCGCTACCATCGCCGTGGCCGGCTCCGTGATGCTCCGGCTCCTGTGCGGCACCGATGCCCGGGCCGATACCATGGAGACCTCACTGATTCTGGCCTTCGTGGTGGGCTGCCTGGCCTCCATGCTCTGCGGCGCCTTCAACGGCACCCTGGTTGCCTACTTCAAGATTCAGCCCATGGTGGCAACCCTCATTATGTATACCGCCGGCCGTTCCATCGCAGCCTGGGTCAACGGCAACAAGCTGCCGGTGCTCAACGACCCCACCTTCGCTGTGTTCGGCGGCTTCATCCCCGGCATTCCCATTCCCACCCCGGTATTCATCGCCATCGCCTGCATGATTATCATTGCCCTGGTGATGAAGTTTACCACCCTGCGGCTGTATACCCAGTCTGTGGGCATCAACAGCTACTCCTCCCGGCTCAATGGTCTGAACCCTGCTTTTGTTAAGTTCCTGACCTATGTGATTCTGGGCCTGTGCGTGGGTGTGGCAGCCCTGATCAAGGTCAGCCGCTCCGCCATCAACTACTCCACCATTGCCAAGGACATCGAAATGGACGCCATTCTGGCGGTGGCTTTGGGCGGCAACGCCCTCAGCGGCGGCAAGTTCAGCATGACCGGCTCCATCATCGGTGCCTACGTCATTCAGTTCCTGACAACCACCCTGTTCAACTTCAAGGTGCCTTCCGACGCCCTGCCTGCCTACAAGGCCGTGGTGGTCATCATCCTGGTGGTCATCAGTGCTCCGGTGTTCCGGGATAAGGTATCCAAAATGTGGAAAGCAGTAAAGGGAGGGAAGTAAGATGAATGTGACTGTAAAGAAGGGCAGATTGACCAAGCTGTCCGGTCTGTCCAATCTCTCCGATACCAACCTGCTGCTGACCATCACCATCGGCGTTTTCCTGCTGATGTATGTCTGTGCAGTGGTATTTTTGGGCTCCAGCTTCCTGAAGCCTCAGACCTTCTTCAATTTGCTCAATGAAAATGCTGCCCTCATTATCCTTTCCTGCGGCATGAGCCTGGTTATGATTACCGGCGGCATTGATATTTCCGTGGGCGGCATGACCGCTCTGGTAGCCATGAGCTGCGCCGTGAACCTGGACTACGGCGGAGGCTCCGTGGGTACCGCAATCCTGCTGGCTCTGGGCATCGGCCTGGCCTTCGGCCTGGTGCAGGGCTTCCTGGTGGCCTACCTGGACATCCAGCCATTCATCGTGTCCCTGGCAGGTATGTTCTTCGCCAGAGGCATGACCACCATTGTAAACGCCTCCCAGTTCAACGTGCAGAACGAGGCTTTCCAGGCCTTCAAGTCCATCCGGATCTATGTCCCCGGCATGGGTGCCTACAACCGGCTGGGTGTCTACGTGCCGGCCTACATTGAGCCCGGCGTGGTAGTGGCCCTGGCAGTGGTCATTCTCCTGTTTGTTCTCCTCCGGTGGAGCAAGCTGGGCCGCAGCTTCTATGCCATCGGCGGCAATGCCCAGAGCGCCAATATGCTGGGCATCAACGTGAAGCGCACCAAGTTCCTGGCCCACCTGCTGTGCAGCGTGCTGGCAGGCATCGGCGGCTTCGTGTACTTCCTCCATGTGGGCTCCGGCTCTCCCTCTCACGCCAGCGGCGCTGAGATGAACGCCATCGCCTCCTCCATCATCGGCGGCACCCTGCTGACCGGTGGTGTGGGCAACATCGTCGGCACCTTCTTCGGCGTGCTGTCCCTGGGCACCATCAAGAACATTGTTTCTTCCCTGGGCCTGGACGACGCCTGGTGGACCAACATCACCGTGGCAGCCATGATCTGCCTGTTCCTGGTGATTCAGAGCGTGGTCCTTATGCGTAAGAATAAGGCAAAGCAGTAACAAAACACCCAACCGCCCCCAAGGGGGCGATTGGGCAGTTGATTATCAAGGAGGTATATCCTGTGAACCATGAAAATACCTGCCTGGGTCTGGAGCTGGGCTCCACCCGTATCAAGGCAGTTACCATTGATGAAAATCACGTACCCGTGTCCTCGGGAGATTACACCTGGGCTTCCAGCTACGAAAACGGCATCTGGACCTACTCCCTGGAGGAGGTTTGGCAGGGCCTGAAAACTGCCGTCTCCGGCATTGCCAATCCCGGCAGCGTAAAGGCTATGGGCGTGTCCGCCATGATGCACGGCTACCTGGCCTTTGACAAGGACTGGAACCTGCTGGTGCCCTTCCGCACCTGGCAGAATACCATCACCGCCCAGGCTGCCCGGGAGCTGACGGAGGCTTTCCGGTTCAACATTCCCCAGCGCTGGAGCATTGCCCACCTGTATCAGGCGGTTCTGAATCAGGAGCCCCATGTGCCTCAGATTGCCCACATCACCACCCTGGCTGGCTATGTTCACTATATGCTCACCGGCGTCAACGCCGTGGGCGTAGGCGAGGCCTCCGGTATTTTCCCCATCGACTCCGATACCAACGGCTATGACGAGGGCATGATGGTGAAGATGGAAGAAATCCTGGCAAAGTATAACCTGCCCTGGAATGTCCGGGACGTGCTTCCCGGTGTGCTGGTGGCAGGCGAGCCTGCAGGCAAGCTCACCGCGGAAGGCGCTGCCCTTCTGGGGGGCGTGCTGCCGGAGGGGATTCCCTTTGCTCCTGCTGAGGGCGATGCCGGCACCGGCATGACCGCCACCAACGCCGTAGCTCCCAGAACCGGCAATGTGTCCGCCGGTACCTCCATCTTCTCCATGGTGGTTCTGGAAAAGCCCCTTTCCCAGGTTCACGAGGAAATCGACCTGGTGACAACCCCCACCGGCAAGGCTGTAGCCATGGTGCACTGCAACAACTGCACCAATGACATGAACGTCTGGGTGAAGGTGCTGCGGGAGACGGTAGAGCTGTTCGGCGGCTCCGTCACCACCAACGACCTTTACACCAAGCTGTACCAGAAGAGCCTGGAGGGCGACGTGGACTGCGGCGGTGTCACCACCTATAACTACATGGCCGGCGAAGGCGTCACCCACCTGGATGGCGGCCGTCCCATGGTAGTCCGCAAGCCTGACAGCAGCTTTACTCTGGCAAACTTCCTCCGCTCCCAGCTGTATGCCACCATGTCCACTCTGAAAATCGGCATGGACATTCTGGCGGAAGAGGGCGTGGCCATCGACAGCCTCACCGGCCACGGCGGCCTGTTCAAGACCCCGGTGGTGGGCCAGAAGTACATGGCTGCCGCCTGCAACGCCCCTGTCACCTGCATGGAAACCGCCGGCGAAGGCGGCCCCTACGGCATGGCGCTGCTCTCTGCATATATGCTCCGCAAGGCAGAAGGGGAGACCCTGGAGCAGTATCTGAACAACCGGGTGTTTGCCGGCGCCAAGAGCGTCACCCTGACTCCGGAGCCCGAGGAAGTGGCGGGCTTCAATGCCTATCTGACCCAGTTCAAGAACGGCCTGAAAGCACAAAGGGCCGCTGTGGAAACCATTTGATTAAAAGGAGAAAACAAGCAATGGAAAATCGTGAATTTTGGTTTGTAGTGGGCTCTCAGTTCCTGTATGGCCCGGAAGTGCTGGAAATCGTGGACAAGCGTGCCGCCGAGATGACCGAGGCCCTCAACGCCTCCGGAAACCTCCCTTACAAGCTGGTATATAAGGTCACCGCCAAGACCAATCAGGAGATTGCGGACGTGGTGAAGGAAGCCAACTACAATGACAACTGCTGCGGCATCATCACCTGGTGCCACACCTTCAGCCCCTCCAAAATGTGGATCAACGGCTTCGTGAACCTGCAGAAGCCCTACTGCCACCTGGCTACCCAGTACAACCTGGAGATTCCCAACGAGGAAATCGACATGGACTTCATGAACCTGAACCAGGCAGCCCATGGCGACCGGGAGCACGGCTTCATCGCCGCCCGGCTGCGGATGCCCCGGAAGGTGATTGCCGGCTACTGGAAGGACGAGTCCGTCCAGAAGCGCCTGGGCGCCTGGATGCGCACCGCCGTGGGTGTGGCTGTGTCCCGGAAGCTGAAGGTCATGCGTTTCGGCGATAATATGCGGGAAGTGGCTGTCACCGAGGGCGACAAGGTGGAAGTCCAGGCCAAGCTGGGCTGGCAGGTAAATACCTGGGCCGTGGGCGACCTGGTGAAGGTGATGAACGCAGTCACCGAGGAGGAGATCGACGCTCTGGTTGCCGAGTACAAGGCAAACTATGACATTGCCACCGACAACATGGAAGCCATCCGCTACCAGGCAAAAGAAGAGATTGCCATGAAGAAGATGATGGACGCCGAGGGCTGCAAGGCCTTCTCCAACACCTTCCAGGATCTCTACGGCATGGAGCAGCTGCCGGGCCTTGCCTCCCAGCACCTGATGGCTCAGGGCTACGGCTACGGCGGCGAGGGTGACTGGAAGGTCTCCGCCATGACCGCCATCATGAAGGCCATGGGCGAAAACGGCAACGGCGCTTCCGGCTTCATGGAGGACTACACCTACCACCTGGTGCCCGGCCAGCAGTACAGCCTGGGTGCCCACATGCTGGAGGTCTGCCCCTCCCTGGCAGGCAATAAGCCCCGCATTGAGACCCACTTCCTGGGCATCGGCATGAACGAGAAGGACCCCGCCCGTCTGGTGTTCGAGGGTAAGGAAGGCGACGCCATTGTGGTATCCCTCATTGATATGGGCGGCCGCCTGCGCCTCATCTGCCAGGACATCCACTGCGTCAAGCCCATTATGCCCATGCCCAACCTGCCGGTCGCCCGGGTGATGTGGGAGGCTATGCCCAACCTGACCACCGGTGTGGAGTGCTGGATTACCGCCGGCGGCGCCCACCACACGGTCCTCAGCTACGACGTTACCGCCGAGCAGATGAAGGACTGGGTCAACATCATGGGCATTGAGTATGTCCATATCGGCAAGGACACCACCGTGGAAGGCCTGGAGCAGCAGCTGTTCCTGAACGACCTGGCCTGGAAGCTGAAGTAAGAAGGTGCCGCTATGCTGGAAAAACTGAAACAGGAAGTGCTGGAGGCTAACCTCCTGCTGCCGAAATACGGCCTGATTACCTTTACCTGGGGCAATGTGTCCGGGGTGGATGGGGAAAAGAATCTTATGGTCATCAAGCCCTCCGGCGTGCCCTATGAGGGCATGACCGCCGAGGATATGGTGGTGGTGGACATCGCCACCGGCAAGGTGGTGGAAGGCAAGTGGAAGCCCTCCAGCGACACCCCCACCCACCTGGCCCTGTACCGGGCTTACCCGGAGATGGGGGGTATCGTCCATACCCACAGCCGCTGGGCAACCACCTTTGCCCAGGCCGGCAGAAGCATTCCTGCCATGGGCACCACCCAGGGTGACTACTTCTATGGGGATATCCCCTGCACCCGGAAGATGACCCCGGAGGAGATTGCCGGAGAGTACGAGCTGGAAACCGGCAATGTGATTATTGAAACCTTCCGGGGCGTTGACCCCATGACCATCCCCGCCGTTGTGGTCCACAGCCACGGCCCCTTCGCCTGGGGCAAGGATGCCCACGACGCCGTCCACAATGCGGTGGTGCTGGAGGAAGTGGCCTTCATGGACTTCCATGCCCTACAGCTGAACCCCCAGGCCGGACGGATGCAGCAGGAGCTGCTGGATAAGCACTACCTGCGCAAGCACGGCAAAAACGCCTACTACGGCCAGGGCTGATACCGGAAAGCGGAGAGCAGGTTTGCTCTCCGCTTTTGGCTTGACATTTGGGAAAAAACCGGGGATAATGGGCAATGTGCGAATCGAAAAAACCAGGAGGCGAGCCTATGCTTTGCTATCTTGCCATGATAGATACCCCGGCGGAACGGGAAAAATTTGAAATTTTATACGAAAAGTACAAAGGGCTTATGCTCTATGTGGCGGACAGGCTGCTCCTGTGCCGGGAGGACGCGGAGGACGCGGTACACCAGGCCTTTTTGTCCGTGATTGAAAATCTTCATAAAATTGGGGAAATTGACTGTCCCCAAACCCGCTCCTTCCTCGTTATAATTGTTGAGCGGAAGGCCATCGATCTGCTGCGGAAGCGCCGACCCACCCTGTCTTTGAATGAGGAAATCGCCGGGCTTTCCTTTGAAGCCCCTGTGGATAATCCTCTGGCCTGGGGGATGGGGGCGCTCCCTGCCCACTACCGGCAGGTGCTGCTTCTGCGGTATGACAACGGCTATTCCAGCCGGGAGATTGCCGCCATGCTGGGCATGAGCCTGGCGGCGGTGCGCAAGCAGCTGACCCGGGGCAAGCAGCTTCTGCGGCAGATTCTGGAGAAGGAGGGGGTGGTTCTGTGACGGAACATCAGGAAATGAAAGCCGCCGCAGCCGCCCTGCGGGAGGCTATGCTGGCGGCGCTGCCGGAGCCGGAGGACTGCCCGGCAGATTTTTCCCCGGCCTTTGAAGAAAGAATTGAGGCTTTGCAGAAAGCCCACGCCCGGAAAACCGCCCGCCGCCAGACTACCCGGCGGCTGGTGGCTGCGGTGCTGGCGGTGGTGATAGCTTTGTCTGCTCTGGTGCTGTCCAATCCCCAGGCAAGGGCGGCGGTATTTTCCTGGGTGCGGAAGGTCTTTGGCTACCGCACCACCTATGTCCTGCCGGAAAAGGAGCATATGGCCCTTCCGGAGTATACCCTTCAGTGGCTGCCGGAGGGCTTTGAGGTGGTGTTTTCCAGCGAGATGGAGCACTCCCGGGTGACCGCCTACTTTAACCCGGAGCAGGGCTATGGGGGCTTTGACTTTGGCTACCAGGTAGCCACAGGAGAGGCACGGGTCACTGCCGACACCTCCGGGGGCGATTATACCCAGGAGATTGTGAGCGTCAACGGAATGTACGGCGAGCTGTTCGTGGAGAAAAACGGCGCCGCCGGGAATATGCTCATCTGGATTGACGAGCCCCGGCAGGTGATTCTCACCCTTTATGGCTTCCTGTCCCCCCAGGACATGATGCACATAGCCCAGAGTGTAAAATTGTCGGATTCTACAAATTAAAAAATTTTTCTTTTCCCTTGTCCCATAATCCCCCTTTCCTGCGTTCTAATTGGTAGAAGAAGGAAAGGGGGATTTTCCTGTGAACCGAAAACTTATGCAAAGTTTATGCCTTATCCTGCTGCTGGCACTTTACACCGGATGTGTAAGGCAAACTCCGCCGGAAACCACCGGGCCCACCACCGGAACGGAAGCAACCACTGAGGAGGGCACCTTCCAGGGAGATACCCCGCCCCAGAGCTATCCGGTTCCCCGAGAAAATCGGCGGGGAGCAAATGTGCTTCTGGCGGGGGTAGCCTCTCCCCAGGCGGACGGTTATTATTCAGCTGCACGGGCCCTGAAATTCTACGATGCCCAAAGTGGAAAAACCGTATTCCTGTGCAGTCAGCTCGGCTGTACCCACTCCGACAGCACCTGCCGGGCCTGGCTGGGGCAGGTGGACTCTTTGCTGGCCTATGGGGATAAGGTTTTTGCCTCTGTGACCGACGAACAGGGAACATCCGTTATCTGCAAGGACATCGCCGCCGGGGAGAATACCGTTCTGGATTCCTGGGAACAGGAGGAGGGGCGGATGTACAGCAGCTTTGTGTATCTGTGTTCTCATCAGCAGCTGCTGGTTGTTTTGTCCATAAGTTTTTCCTACTGGGAGAATGGGGCCATTTATCAGGAAACAGTCCGGGAGAATTGGCTGTATGACTTGGAAACAGGAGAAAAGCGAAAACTGGACTGGACTTCCGGCGATGAAAGAATGATTATTTATGCTTTGAACCGGGAGTATGCGGTTGTAGAATACTACCGTCCCCGGAAGTATGATTCCCAGGACGAAAAAAACTGGATGTTTGGAAAGGATTTTGAGCTGCGGCTGTACCGCCTTTCCGATGACAGCTATACGGTGATTTCCACGGAAAAAGAAAATGGCTATATTCCAGCTATAGATCCATCCGTGACTTACGGCAGCGTTGTACTGTTCCGAGAAAAGGACACCTTGTGCCTGTATGATTTGGATAAGCTGGAAAAGCGGGAGTTGCTGACTGCCGAAAATATCTCCAACTACTGGATATTGGATAACAAAGTTTTCTACATCCAGGGGGACAGTCCCCAGGGAACCCCAGGGCGCACCATCAGCATTTACTATGCAGACATAGAAACCGGCCAGCCGGTGCAGCTGGAAAACGGCGGCAATACGGAAGTGATGGATTTTGGCATCCGCTGGGAAGGAGACAGCTTTTTCGTGGGGCTTTGGAAGGGCGGAAACTACATCATTCCCAAAGCGGACTTTTACCTGGACAATTACGAAGCCGCCAGACCCGGCGGTTTCTAAACCGGAGGTGAGACGATGAACTGCGAACGAATACTGCCTCTTGCCCTCTGCCTGATTCTGCTGCTGGGGCTTTGCGCCGGGTGCGTACAGGAAGTGCCGCCGGAAACCACCCCGCCCTCCCACGGGACGGAAGCAACGACAACAGGCGAGGGTATCCCCCAGGGGGATACTCCGCCCCAAAGCTACCCGGTTCCCAAAGAAAACCGCAGTCCCATGAGCGTGATGTTTGGCGGGGTAGCCTCTACGATTTCCGATGGGTATTTCTCCGCCGCACAGGCTCTCAAATTCTACGATGCCAAAACCGGGAAAACTGTCTTTCTTTGCAGTCAGCCTGGCTGTACCCACACCGACAGCACCTGTGGGGCCTGGATTGGGCAGGTGAACAATCTGGTGGAATACGGGGGTGTGGTCTATGCCTCTGTGAAAGACGGGGAAGTATGTGCGGTGGTTCGCAAGGACATCGCCACGGGAGAACTTACCACCCTGGCTTCCTGGGAAGACCAGGAGAATATTTACTATGAATGTTCCGTGGGGCTTTGCGCCTACGGTCAGATGCTGATTTTTGTCCGGATTACGGAATTTGTGGAGGATGGAGTAAATTACAGCCAGATAGATTCGGAAGAACAGTGGCTTTACAATCTCACCACAGGAGAAAAGCGGAAGCTGGACTGGGAAAAGAACACAGATTCGGTGACAATCCTGGCTATGAATCAGGAGTATGCAGTGGCACAGTACTACCGGAATCTGGAGGAGAGGAATCCGGAAAGCGGTTTGTTTACCCAGGATTATGAACTGCGGCTATACCGGCTCGCCGATGACAGCTACACCGTGATTTCCTCCGAAAAGGAAAATGGCTACATACCAACGGCGGATCCGGCGGTGTCCTACGGAGATATTGTAGTACTCCAGGAGAAAGACACCCTGTGCCTTTATGACCTGGAAAAGCAGGAGAAGCGGGAACTGCTCACCGCAGAAAACATCATCAACTACTGGATTCTGGACAATAAGGTGTTTTACATCCGGGAGGAGGAAACCCCGGAGTCTCCTGCCATCAGCATCTGCTATGCAGATATAAAAACCGGCCAGCCGGTGCGGCTGGAAAACGGCGGCAATCGGGAAGTGATGGACTTCGCCATAACCTGGGAAGGGGACAGCTTTTTTGTTGGCATGTGGAATGGCGGAAACTACATCATCCCCAAAGCGGATTTCTACCTGGACAACTACGAAGCCGCCAGACCCGGCGGTTACTGAGACAGGAAAACGGCGAGGATGCCCTGGCATCTTCGCCGTTCGTTTATGGGGTATAGTATATTCTCCGCTTTTTTTCCAGTCCCGGCGGCTCCGGGCCATCCTGGGCAAACAGGCCGTACAGATCCTGGGCCCGGGTTTCCAGCGCCCAGTAGGGGTGTTCCATGGGCTCTCCTGCATGGCGCAGGGGGAAATTGCCCTTTTGCTGCCGGAGAATCTGCCGTCCGGTTTCGTTAAAGGCCAGCACCCGCACATAGGGGACGGGCTGGGAGAGGGTTTCTTCCGTGAGCCCCAGGAAAGCGCACATCACCATCCGGTCCAGCCGGGAGCGGGTGTAGCGCTTGGATTTGACGGCGGTGAGAATCTCCTCCAGGGTGCTTTCCCGGCGGGCGGCGTGCATGAGCTTCCGCCATAGCCCCTCGGAGCCGTAGGGAAGCGCTGCAAATTCTTCCTCCGTCATGGTTCGCAGCCGGTAGAGCATGGCTTTTTCTCCGGATGCCCGGGTATGGAGCCGTCCCTGGGCAAGAATCTCCCGGGCCTTTTCCGGTACAAAGGACTGCCAATCCCCGGCGGATTCCATTTTCAGCCGCAGGGCAGTGGCGGAGGGGTTCTCCGGGTGGGGGTCAGCGGCGTGATAATCCCCGGGACGGTGAATGGGCAGAGGGGTGAGGGTGGAGTTTTGGGACAGAATTGCCTTGCAGTACTCCACCGCTAAAATGTTGTTGGGCTTGGTGAGCAAATGGGCGGAAGCCCCCAGGGATTCCAGCGCTGCCTGCCGGGCAGCAGGAAAACTCAGCCCTTTTTGCAGATACTCCCGCAGCGCCGGGGAAAAGGCCGGGCTGTTCAACACCCGGGCGGTTTCCATAATTTCCTCCTGCTGCTCCGTCTCTGCTCCAAAGCACAGGTGGGTGCACAGCCGGGAGAGAATCTCCACCCCCCGGGCGGCGAACCCTTCCGCCGAGGAAAGACAGGCGGTAATGGGCAGCTCCAGCACCAGGTCGGCGCCGCAGGCGATGGCTGCCTTTGCCCGGAGGGATTTGTCCACGATGGCCGGGTATCCCCGCTGGACAAAGTTGCCGCTCATGAGGCACACCACCGCCGAATCCTGCCCTAAAAGGCTTTTTGCCAGGGCCAGCTGCCTTGCGTGCCCCAGGTGAAGAGGATTGTATTCACAAATAATACCTGCAACCTGCAAAATGCCCAAACCTCCTAAGGAAACTCTGAATAAATCGTCTGCGGCTGGACAGCGGATCTTTTTCGCCAGCCATGCAGAATGAAAAACAGGAAATACATACAGTATTCCCCTGTTTTCCATTCTTTTGTCTGACAAAAAATCTCTCGCTGCCAGCTCTTGCCTATTTATTCAGAGCTTCCCTAAAAAAACTTCCCATAGGACTTGCGAAAATCGCAATCATATTATACAATATATTCAGATTCAGGTATAGTACCAGATTACACAAAAAAGAAAAATGTAATGATTTTAGGAGGAAGATTCCAATGAACATTTTGGTTATCAACGCCGGCAGCTCCAGCCTGAAGTATCAGCTGATGGACCCGGAGACCGGCGATGTATCTGCCAAGGGCCTGTGTGAGCGTATCTACATCGACGGCCGCCTGACCCACAAGGTCGGGGACAAGAAGGTGGTCAAGGACATCCCCATGCCCACCCACTCCGAGGCCATTGCCGCTGTGCTGGAGATTCTCCAGGACCCCCAGGAAGGCGTCATCAAGTCCGTGGACGAGATTGATGCCGTGGGTCACCGGGTTCTCCATGGCGGCATGAAGTTCTCCGATTCCTGCATCATTGACGATGCCTGCATCAAGGCCATTGAGGAGTGCATCCCCCTGGGACCCCTCCACAACCCCGCCAACCTCATGGGCATCCGGGCTTGCCAGGCTGTTATGCCCAACACCCCTCAGGTTGCCGTGTTCGACACCGCTTTCCACATGACCATGCCCCCCAAGGCCTACCGGTACGCCATTCCCACCGAATACTATGAGAATGACGACATCCGCCGCTACGGCTTCCACGGAACCTCCCACAAGTATGTGGCCCGCCGGGCTGCCGCTCTTCTGGGCAAGACCGACTTCAAGATGATCAACTGCCACCTGGGCAACGGCTCTTCCCTGTGCGCCATCGAGAACGGCAAGTGCATGGACACCTCCATGGGCCTGTCTCCTCTGGCAGGTGTCCCCATGGGTACCCGCTGCGGCGACATCGACGCCTGCGTGGTGCAGTTCATCTGCAACAAGTACGGTATGTCTGTGGACGAGTGCCTGACCATGCTGAACAAGAAGTCCGGCGTGCTGGCACTGTCTGAGAAGTCCTCCGACTTCCGTGACCTGGAGGATGGAGAGAAGCACGGCGACGAGAAGTGCATTCTGGCTCTGCAGAAGTTCTTCTATGAGGTCGCCAAGTACATCGGTGCCTACACCGCAGCCCTCAACGGCGTGGATGTGATCACCTTCACCGCCGGCGTGGGTGAGAATGGCCCCGAGACCCGTCAGACCATCTGCGACTACCTGGGCTACCTGGGTGTGAAGATTGACCCGGAGAAGAACAGCAAGCGGGGCAAGGAGATGTGCATTTCCACTCCCGACTCCAAGGTTCAGGTTTGGGTCATCCCCACCAACGAGGAGCTGATGATTGCGCAGGATACCGCTGAGCTGGTAAACGCCGCCAAGTAAATCCATATGCCATGAGCCGCCGCATCTGCGACGGCTCAGTTTATAAAGGGAGATGTGTATGAAACAGTATATCGCCCAGTGACTTTGGTGGTGCGGGATTATGACGAGGCCATCGCCTTTTACGCCCAAAAGCTTTCCTTTACCCTGGTGGAGGATACCCCTTTGCCGGAGGAACAGAAGCGGTGGGTGGTGGTGGCGCCTCCCGGGGGCGGCACAGGCATCCTTCTGGCCCGGGCTTCCAAGCCGGAGCAGGAGGCCTTTGTCGGCAACCAGAGCGGCGGCCGGGTATTTTTGTTTCTCAGCACCGATGATTTCTGGCGGGACTACCGCCAGATGGAAAAGAAGGGCGTCCGCTTTGTGCGGCAGCCCCAGAAGACGGATTACGGAACCGTGGCCGTATTTGCGGATTTGTACGGCAACCTTTGGGATTTGATTCAGTACCAGAAACCGGAGAACCCGGCTGATTCTTGAAAAGGAGAGATTTTTATGTCTACCGTTGTGGAACGCTTTTTACGTTATGTAAACTATGAAACCACCTCCGACGAAGCCTCGGAAACCTGTCCTTCCACCCCGGGGCAGAAGGTGCTGGGGGCGAAGCTGGTGGAGGAGATGAAGGAGATGGGCATTGCCGATGCCCGTATGGATGAAAACGGCTATGTGTTCGGCACCGTGCCGGGAGATCTGAACCTGCCTATCATCGGCCTCATTGCCCATATGGACACCTCCCCGGATGCCTCCGGGAGCCATATCCGCCCCAGAATCGTAGAATACCAGGGGGGCGACATCTGCCTGAACCCGGAGAAGGACATCTGGCTCCGCCAGTCCCAGTATGAGAACCTGGAGCTCCACACGGGAAAACACCTGATTGTCACCGACGGCACCACCTTGCTGGGAGCGGACGACAAGGCCGGCGTGGCGGAGATTCTGGCAGCGGCCCAGATTTTGCTGGAGAGCAAGCAGCCCCACGCCACCTTGCGGATTGGCTTTACCCCGGATGAAGAAATTGGCAGAGGCGCCGACCGGTTTTCTGTTCCCGATTTTGGGGCAGACTATGCCTATACGGTGGACGGCGGTACGGTAGGGGAGCTGGAGTTTGAGAATTTCAATGCCGCCGCCGCAACGGTAAAATTTCAGGGCCTTAACATCCATCCCGGCTCTGCCAAGGATAAGATGGTCAATTCCCAGTACATCGCCATGGAATTTGAGAGCCTGCTGCCCAGGAATCAGAAGCCGGAGTACACGGAAGGGTATGAGGGCTTCATCCACCTGACGGATATGGAAGGCTGCGTGGAGCATTCCACCCTGCGCTACATCATCCGGGACCACAGCATGGAGAAGTTCCAGGAGAAGAAGCGCCGGATGGAGAGCGCCGCAGCATTCCTCAATGACAAATATGGGGATGGCACCGTGGAGCTGACCATCAAGGACAGCTACTACAACATGAAAGAGCCCATGATGGGCTGCATGCAGATTGTCTACCGGGCCAAGGCCGCCATGGAGGCGGTGGGGCTTACTCCTCGGGTGGTGCCTGTCCGGGGCGGCACCGATGGAGCAAGACTTTCCTACATGGGCCTTTTGTGCCCCAACCTCTTTACCGGCGGCGAGAACTACCACGGCCGGTTCGAGTATATCCCGGTGGAGGATATGGAGCTGGCGGTGAAGGTGCTGGTGCAGCTGCTGACGGATTTTCCGGCAAAATAACGGATATGCAAGAGGTTGCATAACGCTTTTTGGTGCATTCCGCAGAACCGCAGAAAAGGGGATGGATTCCCCACTTCCAGGGTTGACAAACGGCAAGAAACAATATAAAATTATCGATACAAAAGGGTTGAATCCCTGAATTGATAAAGGAGTTATTGCTATGAGTAAGATCACTGTTATCGGCGCAGGCAGCGTAGGCGCAACGGTAGCCAACGACCTGATGATTCAGGGCGTTGCCTCTGAGATTGTCCTGGTGGACATCAACAAGAAGAAGGCACTGGGCGAAGCACTAGACATCTACCAGGGCGCTCCCTTCCATTCTCCTGCCATTGTCCGCTCCGGTGAATATGAGGATGCCGCCGGCTCTGATATTGTGGTAATCACCAGCGGTATGCCCAGAAAGCCCGGCATGACCCGGCTGGATCTGGCTCAGACCAATGTAAATATTCTCAAGTCCATTGCCGAGGGCGTTGTGCCCCACGCCCGTGACGCCATCTACCTGATTGTTTCCAACCCCGTGGATGTGCTGACCTATGTGTTCACCAAGATTTCCGGCCTGCCGGAGAATCAGATCATCGGCTCCGGCACCATTCTGGATACCAGCCGTCTCCAGTCTGAGCTGGCCAAGCGGTTCTGCATCAGCCCCAAGAATGTCCACGCCCATGTGTACGGCGAGCACGGCGACAGCTCCTTCGTGCCCTGGTCCCTGGCTCACATTGCCAACAACCACATCGACGCCTACCGGCACAATGCGCCTGACGCCGACAGAATCGACTGGAATCAGGACTATGCCGAGGTGGAGGAGTTCGTGAAGAAGTCCGGTGCCCAGATTATTGAGAACAAGGGTGCTACCTTCTTTGCCGTGGCCATGTCCGTGTGCCACATCTGCAAGTGCATCTACTCCGGCGCCGGCACCGCCCTGAGCGTATCCACCATGATGCATGGTGAGTACGGCGTGGACGATGTGTGCCTGTCCGTGCTGACCCTGGTGGACCGGAAGGGCGTCCGGGGTAAGATCCTCAACCCCCTGACGGACGAGGAAGTGGTAAAGCTCCAGGCCAGCGCCAACAAGCTGAAGGAAGTTATCAGCCAGATCACCTATTAAGTCATAGCCAGCCGGGGAGTTCCTCGGCTGGTTTTACTTCCGGTGAGTTGACAAAGTGCAGAATCAATGATAGTATGAAGGTACATTATATAGGAGGGGATTCCCATGATTCACGCAAGAGTTATCAAAGTCAAGAACCCGGAGGAGATGGGCAAGGTCGCTGCCGACCTGTTCGAGGCCCTGATCCAGACCAAGCCCGCCTGTGTTCTGGGCCTGGCTACCGGTTCCAGCCCCCTGCCCCTGTACCGGGAGCTGGTGGAGCGCTGCAAGGCCGGTAAGATTGATTTTTCCCGGGTTCGTTCCGCCAACCTGGACGAGTACAAGGGCCTGTCCGGGGACCATCCCCAGAGCTACCGGTACTTCATGCAGGAGAACCTGTTCAATCATGTGAACATCAAGCCCGAGAACACCATCGTTCCCAACGGCCAGACCGAGGACGTGGCGGCCATGTGCCAGGCTTATGAGAAGCAGATTGAGGAGTGGGGCGGGGTGGACCTGCAGCTGCTGGGCATTGGCCACGACGGCCACATCGGCTTCAACGAGCCCACCGACCATTTCCCCGCCATGACCCATGAGGTAGAGCTGGAGGAGATTACCCGTCAGGCCAACAAGCGCTTCTTCAACTCCATTGACGAGGTTCCCACCGCTGCTTACACCATGGGCATCGGCACCGTGATGGCAGCCCGGAAGGTGGTTCTGGTAGCCACCGGCGCCGACAAGAAGGAGATTCTCTACAAGACCCTCTGCGGCCCCGTCACCCCCCAGGTTCCCGCTTCCATTCTGCAGTTCCATCCCGATGTGACCATCATCTGCGACGAGGCTGCTTACCCCCTGTAAATTGCATGAAAACCGTCCCGAAAACCGGGGCGGTTTTTGCGTTTTATGGTTGATTTTTTCATATCTTTCTGGTAGAATCTTCCATATGCTACCAAGGGGGCGATTTGGATGATGCGTATTGGAAAAGCCGTATTTTTTGGCGTATGCCTGGGCCTTGTGCTGGTTCTGATTCAAAGCAGCTTTCAGATTCAGGAAGATGTGTTTATGCAGGGCTACTGGATTGCTGCCATTGTGGTGGTTCTGGGGATGCTGATTATCAACATCTCCTATAACCTTTACTACATAGGCAAGGTGAAAAAACTTCTGAACCTGCTCTACGCCGGAGATTCCCGGGGGTACATAGAGGGGATGGAAGCCCTGCGCAAATCCGCCAAGGGCAAAACCCTTCGCAGCACCCTGGAGCTGAACCTGGCGGCAGGGTATATGGAGGAAAAGGACTATGGGACTGCCATCTCCCTTCTGGAGGCGGTGGAGCCCCGGCAGCTCCGGGTGGACAGCGCCCGGGTGGTGCGGGCCATCAACCTGTGCGAAAGCTATTTCCTGGCAGGACAAAGGGAGAAAGCCCAGACCCTTTATGACAGCAGCCGGCCCCTTTTTGCCAAGTTCCGCACAGGAAAGGCCTATGGAGGCAGCATTGCCATTGTGGATGTGCTCTCGGCAATCTCCCGGGGGGAATTTGACCAGGCAAAAGCCTTGCTGGACAAGGCGAAAAGCACCTACAAGGAAGCCTACCTGCAAAGGGCCTATGAGGAAATCGGGGCCATTCTGGAAAAGCCTCAGGAATAAAACACGCCGCAAACCGGAAAAAACGGTTTGCGGCGTATCTTTTTATCTGCGGAGAATCCGCTTTCTGGCGATGTTGATGGGGCCTTCGTTCATGTGGTTGATCCAGCCCAGGCTCTTGCCGCAGCCGTAGGCCACGCAGGACTCCGGATCATCGGCTACGGTGCAGCGGATGCCGGTGCGCTCTGTCAGCAGCATATCCATGCCCCAGATGAGGCTGCCGCCGCCGGTGAGGGTGATGCCGTTTTCTGCAATGTCTGCCACCAGCTCCGGGGTGGTGTCCTCCAGCACCGACAGCACCTCGTCGGTAATCATCCGGGCGGGACGCTGCAAAACATTGAAAACCTCCGAGGAGGTGAGGGTCAGCTCCCGGGGTGTGCCGTTTTTGGCATCCCGGCCCCGAATAGAAATGGTGGGGTCCTCCTGCCGGGGGTAGACACTGCCAATCTGGATTTTCACTTCCTCGGCGGTGGTTTCCCCGATAATCACGCCGTAATTCCGGCGGACATACCGGGCAATGGTCTCGTCAAAGGCAATGCCGCCGATGGGAATGGAGGAGGAGACCGCCACGCCGTTCATGGACAGCACCGCAACGTTGCAGGTGCCGCCCCCCACATCCACCACCATGTGACCGTTGGGGCCCTTGATGTCCAGGTTGGCACCCAGGGCGGCAGCCAGGGGGGCTTCAATCAGGTATACCCGGCGGGCACCGGCTTCGATGGCGGCGTTGATGACCGTCCGCTCCTCCACCTCGGTGATGCTGCTGGGAACGCTCACAATCACCCGGGGCTTGGGGGTAAAGAGAGAGGACTTGGAGACGGAGCGGAAGAGAATCTGGAGCATTTTCACCGTCATCTCATGGTCGGAGATCACCCCGTCCTTCAGAGGGGACATGGCTACCACATTGCCGGGGGTTCTGCCCAGCATATTCCGGGCGGCAGCGCCCACCTGGAGGATCTTGCCGGTGTTCTTGTCCACCGCCACCACAGAGGGCTCCCGGGCAATGACGCCCTTGCCGTCCACGTAAATGCGTACATTGGAAGTACCCAGGTCCACGCCCAGGTCATGGGAAATCAGTTGCATTGTATTCACCTGCTGTTTTTGAAATTTTCATGGTTTGCCGCTGCCACCACGGCGCAGTATACCTGCTTTGCTCCTGCGGTGAGGAGGGTGCGGGCTGCCTCGGAGGCAGTGGCCCCGGTGGTGAGAATGTCGTCCAGCAGCCAGATGGTCTTGCCCCGGATGGCCTCCGGGTTCACCGCCTGATACGCCCCCAGCACATTGGCCCGCCGGGCGGCGGCACCGGAAATCCGGGACTGGGGCGGTGTGTGGCGGATTTTCTTCAGGGCGGGGGTGAGGGGAAGCTCCAGCTCCCGGGCCACAACCCGGCCAATCAGCTCCACCTGGTCGAAGCCCCGGCGGCTTTTCCGCCGGGCGGAAATGGGAATCCAGGTGAGAATATCCGGCCTGTCCCACCCCTGGGTCAGCAGCTTCATGGCCAGCAGCCTTCCATAGCACTGGGCATGGCTGCGGACGTTGCAAAACTTGTACCGCAAAAGACTGGTGCGTACATACCCACTATAATACCATACTGCCGTCCATCCTGCAAGAAAGGAAAAGGAAATTTTTGCTCTGGGAAATTCCGGCGCCTCCACCCGGCAGGTGTGGCACAGATCCGTCTCCTCTTTCCCCAGGAGCCTTCCGCAAAGGACGCATTTGGGAGGAAAGAGGAGGAGCTTCAGCTTCTCCCACTTAGCCATGGGCAGCCTCCTCCAGCCGCAGCTTCAGCCCGGTGTACCGCTTGCCCACGTTGGCGTTTTGCACCATGGCGGCGATGGTCTGGCCCTGACCCACAATAATCAGAAGCTCCCGGGCCCGGGTGATGGCGGTGTAGAGCACCCGGCGGTTGAGAAGATAGGCCGAGCCGTTCCAGGCGGAGAGTACCACCGCCCGGTATTCGCTGCCCTGGCTTTTGTGCACGGTGATGGCGTAAGCCAGCTCCAGCTCGTTCAGCAGGGTAAAATCGTATTCCGCCTCCCGGTCGTCAAAGACCACCGTTATGACCTCCTGCTGCAAATCGATGGAGCGGATGATGCCCACGTCTCCGTTGAAAATCCCGGTACCCACGGCGGAGCCGTCGGTTTTGGTCCATAGCAAATCATAGTTGTTCCGCACCTGCATCACCCGGTCTCCCTCCCGGAACACCGTCTGGCCATAGGCCTTTTCCTTTTTCCCTGGGGCAGGGGGGTTCAGCTGCTGCTGCAGCTGAACATTGAGGGCTGCGGTGCCCGCAGGCCCTTTTTTGGTGGGGGATAGAACCTGAATCTGCTCTGCCGGGATGTGCATCCGCTGGGGAAGGCGGGTGGTGCAAAGTCCCACAATGGTGGCAGCCACCTGCTCCGGGGACTTGGCTGGCAGGAAGAAAAAGTCCCGGGTGGTGTCCCGCAGCTCCGGGAGATTCCCCTGATTTACCCGGTGGGCGTTCATCACAATCAGGCTTTCCTGAGCCTGACGGAAAATCTCTGTGAGACGGACGGCAGGGATGCAGCCGCTGCGAAGCATATCCCGGAAGGGAAAGCCCGGCCCCACGGGAGGCAGCTGATCCGGGTCGCCCACCAGAATCAGGCGGCAATTATGGGGAATGGCCTCCAAAAGGGCGTGAAACAAGGAGATATCCACCATGGACATCTCGTCCACAATCACCACCTGAGCCTTCAGGGGGGTGGAGCCGTCCCGGAGGAAGAACATATCCCCTGAGTGGGGGTCAATGGTGGCCTCCAGCAGCCGGTGGATGGTGGAGGCCTCCTGCCCGGTGACCTCCGTCAGCCGCTTGCTGGCCCGTCCTGTGGGGGCAGCCAGAAGGCATTTAAGCCCCATCTGCTGATAAAGGGACAAGATACCGTTGACCACCGTGGTTTTGCCGGTGCCGGGGCCGCCGGTGATAATCAGAAGCCCGGAGGTGGCGGCATCGGTAAGGGCCTGTAGCTGCTGAGAAGAATAGGTAAGTCCCCCTTCCGCCTCCGCCTGACGGAGCTTTGCCTTCAAATGGGAAGGGGCGGGGAAGTTCTTTTGGGAAAACTCTAAAAGCTTCCGGGTGCAGAAGCACTCCGCCTCGTAAAGCTCCGGCAGATACAAAACGGAAATCCCCGCCAGAGTGTCCGCCTCCAGCCGCTGGGCTTCCAGCAGCCGCTCCGCTGCCTCCTGGGCAACGGAAGGGTCAATGGTCAGCAGCTGGGCGGTGGCGGCAATCAGCTTGTCCCGGGGCAGAAAGCTGTGACCGGCGGAGAGGTTGTACCGCAGCTCAAACAGCAGCCCCGCCTCTGCCCGCCGGGGGTCGTCCGCCGCCATCCCCAGGGAAACGGCGAAGTGGTCCACCGCCCCGAAGGGGGCGTCCAGCCCCTCATCCATGAGAAGGTAGGGGTCGTCATAGAGTAGGGAAACGGCGTTTTCCCCGTAGAGTTTGTAGACCTTCACCGCCAGCTCGCTGGGCAGGTGGTGGAGGGCAAAAAATTCCAGCAGCTGCCGCATTCCTACCTGGAGCCGGAAGCTCTCCCCGATGGCCTTGGCCTTGGCAGGGGAGATTCCCGGCACCTCTGAAAGCCGTTCCGGCTCCTTTTCCATAATGTGCAATGTGTCTTCCTGAAAACGGTTTACAATCCGCCCAGCCAGCACCGGGCCAATGCCCTTGACTGCCCGGGAGGACAGATACCGGAGAATGTCCGTGGCGCTCTGGGGCATGAGCCGCTCCAGAAACTCCGCCTCAAACTGGCGGCCGTAGCTGCTGTGCTCCGACCACCTGCCGGTGACCACCAGCTGCTCTCCCACAATGGGGAGGGGAATGGTGCCCACCACCGTCACCGTCTGACCGGTGCTGCACTGCAGCCGCAGAACGCTGTAGCCGTTTTCGTAATTCTGATAGATTACGGCGCCGATGGCGCCCTCCAAAATCTCAGGTTCTGTCAAAGGGAATCTTCCTCCTGCCGGAGAATCTCCGCCAGCTCCTCCGGGGAGCAGAATCGGATACCGGGAATTTTTTTTACAAGCCATGCCTTTTCCTCCGGGGAGAGGGCGGTGTCTGCCATCACCAGGGGGCAGGTAAGCAAGCCCAGCCCCCGGAGCATCCGGTAGCGGAACAGTCCGGCGGCAGGGTCAGCGGCGGGAAAGTACACAAGCCGGAAGCCCCGGCTGCTTCCCAGCAGCCAGCCCATGAGGGCAAAGCCCACAAAAAAAGCCCCGAAAGCCGCCAGCGTGCCAATGAGGATTGTAAGCCCCATACCATTCACCTCATGCCATGGTATGCCCGGAGAAAAAAGCTGTGCATGGACGTTTAAGGATAGTTTACTATATTTTTGGAAAAATGAAAAGACCTATTGTGTTCATTTTTCACAGGGAAGGGCGGGAAAGACCTGTGAAATATTTGTAAATTCTCTTGCAAATCCCGGTAAGGTGAAGTATAATTATGGACAAAGTATGGCCCGGAAGGAGAAGGTGTGAAAAGGCATGAAAAACATCAGTCTTCTGCTGTGGCTGACCCAACTGGGACTGTCCGTTGCCGTTCCTCTGGGGGGCTTTATCCTGCTGGGCCTGTGGCTGCACAATTCCTGCGGCTGGGGCAGCTGGACGGTCTGGGCAGGCATTATCCTGGGTGCGTACTGCGCCATAGAGGGCTTCCATTCCTCCCTGAAGAATTTGCAGCGGATGGCGGGGGATGACAAGCAGGAGCAGGAGCCGCCCGTATCTTTCAACGACCACGAATAGAAAGGAAATTCATGGATTCTCGAAAGTTTGTATTCAAGGAGACCGCCATCGTGCTGCTGGGCGAGGCGGTGGGAACCGGCGCCATGTTCGGCGTGTTTGCCATGCTCCACGCCTTCAATCCCGGGGTTTTGTACGGAGGGCTCCTGGGAGCCTTTTTGTCGGTGGCAAACTTCTTTGTGATGGCCGTGTGCGGCAGTATGGCAGCGGACAAGGCGGTGGCCCAGGATGTAAAGGGCGGACAGCGGATTTTGCAGATTTCCCAGCTGGCAAGATATTTGCTGCTTTTCGTCATTTTGTTTGCAGCGGGAAAAAGCGGCTGGTTTTCTCCCATAGCCCTGGTGGTACCCCTGCTGTTTGTCCGTCCGGCGCTGTTTATGGGAGAGTTTTTCAGAAAGTCAGGTGACAAGCAAGTATGAATGTGGATGTAACAGGTGCATATATCTATTTCATTATCCCCATTTTCGGGGGAATCCCCGTAACCCAGACAGCCCTTTCGGTGCTGTTGGTGACGGTGCTGCTGATGGTTGGCGGCGTCCTTCTGGGCAAGCGGGTGAAAAAGCGCCCCGGCACCATGCAGGTGCTGGTGGAAAAGGGGATCGGCATGCTGGAAGGCATTGTGAAGGATACCATGGGCGAGCACAATGTGGGGTGGACGCCCTACATCGCCACCATTTTCATGAGCAGTATCTGCGGCTCTTACATCGGCCTTACAGGCTTCCTTCGCTCCTCCACTGCGGATTTGAGCGTTCCTCTGACCTGGGCCCTGATGACCACCGCCATTATCTGGTACCAGAGCATCAAGCGCAACGGTGTCCTGGGCTGGCTGAAGGGCTTTACGGAGCCTGTGGTGGTGATGACCCCCATGAATCTGGTGTCGGAGGTGGCACAGCCCATCTCCATGGCCTTCCGTCATTTCGGCAACGTAGCCGGCGGCGGTGTCATTACCTCCATCGTCTACACCGCCTGCGGTGTCCTGTCCTCCCTGGTAATCGGCCTGGTGAGCGGCTCCGTGGCGGCACCGGTTGTGGTGCTGGTGTTGGGGGCGGCCCTGGTGCTGTGGGGCATGAAGAAGGGCAAGCTGGGAAGAAAGATTCTCGGCATTGTCTGTGTGGTTGTGGGAGTCCTGGGACTTTTGCAGCATTTTGGTATTTTGTCCAATGTACCTATTTTTCAGTTCGGCATCCCTGCGGTGCTGTCTGTTTATTTTGACCTGTTCTCCGGGTTCGTTCAGGCGTTTGTGTTCAGTATGCTGAGCATGGCATACATCGGCACCGCCTGTCCCCCTCCGGAGGAGGCAAAGGCATAAAAGTAGGAAGTAAAAAGCGTACAACAATTTTAGGAGGCTAATTTATTATGGAACACGCAATTATTAAGGCTGCTTGTGCAATCGGTGCAGGTCTGTGTATGGGTATCGGCGCTATCGGCCCGGCTGTGGGCGAAGGCAACGCCGTAGGCAAGGCTCTGGAGGGCATGGCCCGTCAGCCGGAGACCGCCGGCACCCTGCGTACCAACATGATTCTGGGCTGTGCCATCACCGAGACCACCGGTATCTACTCCCTGCTGATTTCCTTCCTGATTCTGTTTGCAGTGAACTAAAACAGCGGACGGATTCCACAGGAAAGGAGCGAAGCAAGTGGGATTTGAAGAATTTCTGGGGGTGAACCCCTGGACGGCAGTATTCACCCTTGCCAATACCGTTGCCCTGTTTCTGGTGCTGAAGCACTACCTCTTTGACAAGCTCATGGAGGTAGTCCACGAACGGCAGCAGGAGATTGACGATATGTACACCCAGGCAGACCTGGCCCGTCAGCAGGCCCAGGCTCTGGAGGCGGACTATACCAAGAAGCTCTCTGCCGCCCGTGAGACCAGCGAGGCTATGGTGAAGGAAGCCGTGGCCCGGGGCCAGAGCCGGGAGGAGGAGATTATCCGCCAGGCCAACGTCCAGGCCTCTGCCCTGATGGACAAGGCTGCCGCTGACATTGCCCGGGAGAAGAAAAAGGCCGTCAATGAGGCCAAGGACCAGATTTCCGGTCTTGCCATGGACATTGCCCAGAAGGTTGTGGGCAGAAGCCTGGATACAGGAGATCAGACCCGGCTGATTGACCAGTTTATCGAAGAATTGGGTGACGGGGTATGAGCCAGGTAGCAAGTGTGTATGCCCAGGGCCTGTATTCCCTGGCCCGGGAGGAGCAGCAGGAAAAGACTTTCCTGCAGCAGCTGGAGGTGCTCCGGGAGGCTTTCTCCCAGGAGCCGGACTTTCTGCGGCTTCTGTCCTCCCATAACCTGACCAAGCAGGAGCGGTGCCAGGTGCTGGAGGACAGCTTCCGGGACCGGGTACACCCCTATATCCTGAATTTTATGAAGCTGCTGACGGAGAAAAGCTATATCCGCCAGTTTCCCCAGTGCTGCAAGGCATTTACGGAGCTTTACAATGAAGCCCACAACATTCTGCCTGTGCAGGCAGTGTCCGCCGTGGAGCTGAGCCAGGAGCAGAAAGACCGTCTTACCCGGAAGCTGGAAGCCATTACCGGCAAGAAAATCCAGCTGTCCTGCCGCCTTGACGGGACTTGCCTGGGCGGCCTGCGGCTGGACTACGACGGCAGGCGTGTTGACGGAACGGTGGCCAACACCCTGAGCCAGATTAGCAATATGCTGAAAAACACCGTACTTTAATTAGAGGGTAGGAACACTATGGAATTACGACCCGAAGAAATTACGAAAATCATCCGTAGTCAGATCAAGAACTACGAAAAGAAGCTGGAATCCAGCGAAACCGGCGTGGTGATCCTGGTGGGAGACGGCATTTCCAAGGTCTCCGGCCTGGACAAGTGCATGGCCGGCGAGCTGGTGGAATTCCCCAACGGTGCCTATGGCATGGCCCAGAACCTGGAAGAGGATTCTGTGTCCGTGGTTATCCTGGGCAACGACGAGGGTATCAAAGAGGGGGATACGGTAAAGCGCACCGGTAAGGTGGTTTCCGTGCCTGTGGGTAAGAGCCTTTTGGGCCGTGTTGTCAACGCCCTGGGTGAGCCCATTGACGGCAAGGGCCCCATCACCGCCGAGGCCTACCGCCCCATCGAATCCCCGGCCCCGGGCATCATCGACCGGGAACCGGTAAACAAGCCCCTCCAGACCGGCATCAAGGCCATCGACTCCATGATTCCCATTGGACGGGGCCAGCGTGAGCTGATTATCGGCGACCGCCAGACCGGTAAGACCACCATCGCCACCGATACCATCCTGAACCAGAAGGGGAAGGATGTCATCTGTATCTATGTGGCCATCGGTCAGAAGCGCTCCACCGTGGCTCAGATTGTGAACAACCTGACGGCGGAAGGTGCCATGGACTACACCATCGTGGTGTCCGCCACCGCTTCCGAGCTGGCACCCATGCAGTACATCGCCCCCTATGCCGGCTGCACCATGGGTGAGCATTTCATGCACCAGGGCAAGGATGTGCTGGTGATTTACGACGACTTGAGCAAGCACGCCGTGGCCTACCGTGCCATCTCCCTGCTGATTCGCCGTCCCCCCGGACGGGAAGCTTACCCCGGCGACGTGTTCTATCTCCACTCCCGGCTTCTGGAGCGTGCTGCCCATATGTCCCAGGAGAAGGGCGGCGGCAGCCTGACGGCTCTGCCTATTATCGAGACCCAGGCGGGCGACGTGTCCGCTTATATCCCCACCAACGTGATTTCCATCACCGACGGCCAGATCTTCCTGGAGAGCGAGCTGTTCAACTCCGGCGTTATGCCCGCTGTGAACCCGGGCATCTCCGTGTCCCGTGTAGGCGGCGCAGCCCAGATTAAGGCCATGAAGAAGGTGTCCGGCTCCTTGAAGCTGGTGTACTCCCAGTACCGGGAGCTGCAGAGCTTTGCCCAGTTCGGTTCCGACCTGGATGCGGACACCAAGGCAAGACTTGCCCTGGGCGAGCGGATTGTGGCGGTGCTGAAGCAGAAGAACAACGCCCCTGTAGAGGTGGCCCAGCAGGTGTGCATCCTCTACGCCGCTACCAACGGCTACCTGGATGCTATCGCAGTATCCCAGGTGCCGGAGTTTGAGGTGCGGCTCCAGGAGCATATGGAAAACCGCTATCCTCAGGTGCTGGAGGCAATTCGGGGAACCGGCAAGCTGGAGCCGGAAACGGAGCAGAGCCTGAAGCAGGCCCTTTCCGAGCTTGTTGCCCAGTTTGCACCCCAGGTATAAGGAAGGAGGCCGGTTATGGCTGGCGTTTCCACCAAGGAAATAAAAATGCGTATCCGCAGCATGGAAAGCACCAAGCAGATTACCAAGGCCATGGAAATGGTGGCCGCTTCCAAGCTGCGGAAGGCCCAGAACCAGGTGCTTTCCTCCCGACCCTATTTTGAGATTCTCAGCGGAGCCATCCGGGAAATCGTCAACAACAATCAGGAGCTGGACTCCCCCTATCTTCAGGAGCGGCCCGGGAAAAAGACGGCCTTCGTAGTGATTGCCGGCGACCGGGGACTGGCGGGGGGCTATAACAGCAATGTGCTGAAGCTGGCTCTTTCCCACATGGAGGCCGGGGAAACCCAGGTGGTGCCGGTGGGGAAGAAGGCGGTGGATTTCTTCCGCAGCCGGAACCTTCCCATGATGACGGAGGGCTACGCCGAGGCGGAGGATGTGTCCATCGGGGACTGCTTCACCCTGGCAAAGACCCTGTGCAAGGCCTACCTGGCAGGGGAAATCGACCGGGTTTATGTGGCCTATACCAACTTCCAGTCGGTGCTGTCCCAGATTCCGGCAGTGCAGCAGCTGCTGCCCCTGGTTCCGGAGGAGGGAGAGGAGAAAGCCGCTCCCAGCTCCCAGATTCTCTATGAGCCGGACAGCACCCAGGTGTTCCGTGCCATTGTGCCGGAGTATCTGGGGGGAATCCTTTACGGTGCTCTGTGCGAAAGCCGTGCATCCGAGCAGGCCGCCCGCCGGACTGCCATGGATTCTGCCACCCAGAATGCAGAGGATATGATTGAGGACCTGAGCCTGCAGTTCAACAGAGCCCGTCAGGCAGCGGTCACGCAGGAAATTACAGAAATTGTTGCAGGCTCTCAAGAGAGCTGATTGCAAGCGAGGAGTTGAAGCCAATGGCCAAAAATGTGGGAACGGTGATTCAGGTCATGGGTCCCGTTCTGGATATTCGTTTTCCGGACGACTGCCTTCCGGAGCTCCTGAGTGCCATTCATGTGCACAATGGGGACAATACCATCGTGGCAGAGGCCGCCCAGCACATTGGTGACAATGTGGTGCGGTGCATTGCCATGAGCTCCACCGATGGACTGCAGCGGGGAGCAGAGGCAGAGGACACCGGCGCTCCCATTCAGGTGCCGGTGGGTGAGGAGTGCCTGGGACGGGTGTTTAACCTGCTGGGACAGACCATCGACGGCGGCGAACAGGTAAAGGGCGCCGAGAAGTGGTCCATCCACCGTCAGGCCCCCTCCTATGACGAGCAGCAGACCTCCACCTCCATCCTGGAAACCGGCATCAAGGTTATCGACCTAATTTGCCCCTATGCCAAGGGTGGTAAAATCGGTCTGTTCGGCGGCGCCGGCGTCGGCAAGACGGTGCTGATTCAGGAGCTGATTTATAATGTGGCTACCGCCCACAACGGTTACTCCGTGTTTACCGGCGTGGGTGAGCGTACCCGTGAGGGTAACGACCTGTACCGGGAAATGACCGAGTCCGGTGTTATCAAAAAGACCGCCATGGTCTACGGTCAGATGAACGAGCCCCCCGGAGCCCGTATGCGGGTAGGCCTTTCCGGCCTGACCATGGCAGAGTACTTCCGGGATGTGAAGCACCAGGACGTGCTGCTGTTCATCGACAACATCTTCCGTTTCACCCAGGCCGGTTCCGAGGTATCCGCCCTTCTGGGCCGTATGCCTTCCGCCGTGGGCTACCAGCCCACCCTGGCTACGGAAATGGGCGCCCTCCAGGAGCGGATCACCTCCACCAAGGACGGCTCCATCACCTCCGTTCAGGCAGTTTATGTGCCTGCTGACGACTACACCGACCCGGCACCTGCCACCACCTTTGCCCACTTGGACGCCACCACCGCTCTGGACCGTGGCATCGCCTCTCTGGGCATTTACCCGGCAGTTGACCCCCTGAACTCCACCTCCCGGATTCTTACCCCGGAGGTTGTGGGCCAGGAGCATTACGACACTGCCCGGCGTGTGCAGCAGATTCTCCAGCGGTACAAGGAGCTGCAGGACATCATCGCCATCATGGGTATGGATGAGCTGTCCGAGGAGGATAAGCTGATTGTGAACCGGGCCCGGAAGGTGCAGCGGTTCCTGTCCCAGCCCTTCTCCGTGGCAGAGCAGTTCACCGGCTTCGAGGGCAAGTATGTGCCCCTGAAGGAGACCATCCGGGGCTTCCGGGAGATTATTGAAGGAAAGCACGATGAGATTCCCGAGTCCTGCTTCCTGTTTGCCGGCACCATTGACGATGTGGTGGATAAATGGAAGGGGAAGAAGTAAATGACTCCCTTTCCTCTGAAAATCGTTACCCCCGACGGATTGGTGTATGACGGTCCGGCAGAGGAACTGGTGGTCCGCACCACCGCAGGGGATATGGGCGTGCTGGCAGGACACGAAAACTGCGTGGCTTCCCTGGGTATGGGCAGAGCCACGGTGATTGTGGACGGTCAGCGGCGCTACGCCGCCTGTATCGGCGGTATGCTCTCGGTGATGGAAGACCATGTGACCCTGGTTCCCACCACCTTCGAATGGGCAGACCAGATTGACCTTGCCCGGGCGGAGCGATCCTATGACCGGGCCCAGGCGGTTCTGAAAAACAAAACCGCCCCGGAGCAGGACATCCGGGTGGCGGAGGCCAGACTGAAGCGGGCCCTGGTCCGCAAATCCGTGGCCGGAAACAAATAAGAAAAGGGATTCGCAGATTTACCTGCGAATCCCTTTTTGCTATTCTTTGGGAAGTCTTCCGTAGCGTTTGGTGACGCTGCGGATTTTTTCTGCCAGGGCGGGGGTCAGCTGGCTGCCAACTGCCCGCCAGGTCCAGTTGGCACAGGAGAGGGAACCGGGCTTGTTCATCCGGGCACCTATTCCCAGCTCCAGATAGTCCTGCAGCTGCACCACGCACAACCGGGACACGGAGGACATGGCCCCCCGGATAATGCCCCAGATGTAGCCCTCCTCCTGATTCAGCCCCAGATAGGCCTTGGCGCAGGCCACATCTTCGGGGGCTGCCTCCTCCAGCCATTGTCCCAGGGGGGGATTGTCGTGGGTGCCGGTGTAGCACACCGAGTCCACCGGATACAGGTGGGGCAGATAGTCGCTCTCCTCCCGGGAGTCAAAGGCAAATTCCAGCACCTTCATGCCGGGATAGCCGGAGTTTTGCTGCAATTTCCGCACCTCCGGAGTGATGTAACCCAAATCCTCGGCGATGAAATCCAGTCCCGGCAGAGCTTCCCGGACGGCGTGGACGAAGGACATTCCCGGCCCGGGGCACCAGTGGCCATTCTTTGCGGTTTCGTCCTGGGCAGGGACGGACCAGTAGCTTTCCAGCCCCCGGAAATGGTCAATCCGCACCACGTCGTACATGGCGGCGGCAGCGGACAGCCGCCGGATCCACCAGCGGTAGCCGGTTTTTTCGTGGATGGGCCAGTCGTACAGGGGATTGCCCCACAGCTGCCCGTCGGCGGTGAAGGAGTCCGGGGGACACCCGGCAACAGAAGTGGGACGAAGGCTGCTGTCCAGCTGGAACAGATGGGGATTGGCCCAAACATCCGCCGAGTCCAACGGCACGTAAATGGGAATGTCCCCGATAATACGAATGCCCTTTTCGTTGGCATAGCGCCGCAGTGCCTTCCATTGGCGGAAGAACTGGTATTGTAGGAACCGGTAAAAATCCAGGTCTTTTCTCAGCTTTTGCCGCTGCTCCTCCAGAGCCTCCGGACGGCAGGTTTTGAGGCCCTCCGGCCAGGTAAGCCAGGGGGCGCCCCCCAGAGCATCCTTGATAGCCATAAACAGGGCGTAGTTGTTGAGCCAAAAGGTATTTTCCCGGCAGAAAGTGTCATATTCCTCCCCGGGGACAAATCTTTCATGGGCGGTGCGAAGAATTGGATACCGCCGGGTGTATTGGAGCCCAAAGTCCACCCGGTTGGGGGTGGTCTCCCAGCAGATTCCTTCCAGCTCCTCCTGCCTCAGCAGCCCCTCCTTTACCAGAATATCCAAATCAATGAGGTAGGGATTTCCGGCCCAGGAGGAGAAGGACTGATAGGGGGAGTCTCCGTAGCCTGTGGGATTCAGGGGAAGAATCTGCCAGCAGGATTGACCGGCACTTTGGAGAAAGTCCACGAATTTGTAGGCGTTTTCTCCCATGGTGCCCACACCGTAGGGGCCGGGCAGGGAGGTGATATGCATTAAAATGCCGCTTTGCCGCATGGTAAATGCCTCCTTACATGATATTGCGGATGCTTTCCTGATGGGCCACCTGGAAAGGGATGGTCTCGTGGCAGGCGGGGCTGCCCTTTTCAATGGCGGACAGGAGAATTTCTACCCCTCGCCGGGACAGCTCCTGGGTGGACTGGCGGACGGTAGCCAGCCGGGGAACCAGATAGTCTCCGATGGTCAGACCGTCCACGCCCATGACGGACACATCCTCCGACACCCGGAACCCAGCGTCCTGCAGAGCCCGGATGGCGCCGATGGCCAGCACATCTGCCATGGCGAAGATGGCGGTAAACCGGCAGCCTTTGTCCACCAACTCCTTTACGGCGGCATAGCCGTTCTCATAGGAGTACCGGACACCCCGGTACTCTTTTTCCAGAGTAAAGGGCAGATTGTGCTTTTGGAAAGAGCGCATACAGCCTTCGTAACGCAGACGGCTGGCATCGGAGGTCTTCCGGTTACCGCCAATGATGGCAATTTCACGGTGCCCCATTTCAATCAGGGTATCCATGGCAGCTTCCGCCGCCAGCACATCGTCGGTGGTGACGCTGGACAGGTTCCCGATGGCAAGTCCTGCGGTGTTGTTGGTGATCACCACCCCCGGCACCGGAACGGCGGTATAAGCCTCCCGGAAGTGGGGGTTGCTGCCGCCCAGAAACAGGATGCCCAGAGGCTTCTGGGTGGGCAGCAGCGCCAGTGCCCGCTGCACCTCGTTGTCGTCTTCGTCCATGTAGTCGATGGACAGCTGATAGGGGGTTCCGGCCACAAGGCGCTGGATTTCCTCCACCATCTGGGCAAACAGCTCGTTGCGCCTGCCTTTTACGATTCCTAAGATGGTATTGGAGCGGGTCTGCTTCAGCCGCTGGGCGTTTTCGTTCAGCCGGAAGCCGTACTGGGCGGCGGCCCGGAGAATCTCCTCCCGGGTCTTTTCGCTCACATTGGGATGATTGTTCAGGGCGCGGGAGACAGTGCCCACCGCATAGCCGGTCTTTTGGGCAAGGTCTTTGATGGTCATGGGGTTCCTTCCTTTCGGATTATCCCTTAACAGCACCGGCAGCCACACCCTTGATGATGTGCTTCTGGCAGAGGATATAAAGGATAATCACAGGGGTAATGCTCAGCATAATGATTGCCATGGTGGCACCCAAGTCCACGGTGCCGTAGCTGCCTTTCAGGTACTGCACCAGAATGGGAATGGTCTGGTACTTGGTGCGGTCCAGCACCAGATAGGGAAGCAGATAGTCGTTCCACACCCACATAAGCTCCAGAATACCCACGGAAATAACGGTGGGCTTGAGCATGGGCATGACCACCAGGAAGAAGGTGCGGATAGCTCCGCAGCCGTCAATGGCGGCGGCCTCCTCAATCTCGTGGGGCAGGCTCTTGATGAAGCCCAGGAACATGAAGATGGCAAGACCGGCACCGAAGCCCAGATAGACGATGGGAATGGAGAAGGGGGTGTTGAGCTTCAGCTGGTCGGCAGTGAAGGTCAGGGTGAACATGACCATCTGGAAGGGGACGATCATGGAGAACAGGCACAGGTAGTAGAAAGCCCGGGAGGCCAGGCTGTTTACCCGGGCAATGTACCAGGCGCTCATGGAGCAGAACAGCAGAATCAGGGCAACAGACAGCACGGTGATAACCAGGCTGTACAGAGCGGCCTTCAGGAAGGGATAGTTGCCGAAGGTCATGCCCTTGATGTAGTTGGCAAAGCCTGCAAAAGTCTCGGCATTGGGCAGGGCGAAGGGCTCCAGGTTTACAAAGGTGTTGAGCTTGAAGGAGTTCATCAGCACCTCAAATACCGGCACCAGCCAGACAAGGGACAGGAGGATAAAGAAGCAGGTAAGCACCTTGCTCAAAGGGGAGTATTGGTTCTTCTTTTCCATTACTGCTCAACCTCCTTTCTCCGGGTTGCGGCCTGCTGGGCGATGGCCAGAACTGCCACCAGCAGGAAGAAGATAACGGCCTTGGCCTGGGCAACGCCGTGGTAGTTTTTGTTGATGTTGTAGGTGGAGTAAATGTTCAGGGCCAGAAGCTCTGTGACGTTCACCTTGGCGCCGTCCTGAATCACGCTGGGAAGTCCTCCCGTCAGAGCCAGGTTCTGGTCAAACATCTTGAAGGAGTTGGTCAGGGTCAGGAAGGTGCAGGTGGTGATGGCAGGCATCACATTGGGGATCACCACCTGGAACAGGGTCTGCCGGCCGGTGGCGCCATCGATTTTGGCGGCTTCCAGCATATCCTGGGGGATTGCCTGGATTCCGGCGATGTAAATGATCATCATGTAGCCAATTTGCTGCCAGGCCACCAGAATCACCAGACCCCAGAAGCCATAGGTGCCGTTGGCGGTAAGGTAAGTACCGTAGTTTTTCAGGATGCCGTCAAAAATCAGGCTCCAGATGTAGCCCAGCACCACGCCGCCGATCAGGTTGGGCATGAAGAACACGGTGCGAAACAGGTTTGCACCCCGGAGCTTCTGGGTCAGGGCATAGGCAATGAGGAAGGCTGCCACATTGATGAGGATGATGGACACCACCGCAAAGCCGGCAGTATTCCAGAAGGCGTTCCGGAAGCCCGGGTCGGTGAAGGCCTTGGTGTAGTTGGAGATGCCGTCCCACACCGCATCCTTGGGGGTGTTGAACTTGCAGAAGGACAGGTAAATGCCCTGCAAAAACGGCCACACAAAGCCTATGACGAAGGCTAAGAATGTGGGCAGGATAAACAGGGGGGCACAGCGGCGGATGGGGCGCTGTACCAGATTGACACTTGTTTTGGCTTTCATAGGATTGAGAACCCTCCCTTTCCGATTTGTATTTTGCCCAGGGGAAATGGGTTTGTACGCCAAACCCATTTCCGCCGGGCAAAAAGGGGAAACAATGGGGGCAGGCTCAGCCTGCCCCCAAAATTGCGTTTATCCGTTTACTACATTGTACTCGATGGCCCAGCCGTCAACGAAAGCAGAAACAACCTGCTGCCAGTTGGCGTCGGTGGGATCGGCGGAGTAAGCAGTGAGGGCGGTGACCACGGTAGCTCTCCAGGATTCTACGTTGGGGGTGTGGTTGAAGGCCCAGCTTACGGTGTACTTGCCGTCGGCGAGCATCTTGCTGCCGTCAGCCAGGAACACATTGGAGGACTCGGGAACGCTCTTGAAGGGCAGGGCACCCAGGGTGTCTACCATCTTCTGAGCGGCGGTCTCGTCGGTGACCAGCCATACCAGGAAGTCCATGGAAGCCTTCTGGTCCTCAGCGGAAACCTGGGAGTTGATGGCCCAGCAGTTCTCGGTGCCGGAGCAGAGGCCAGCGTTTTCCTCACCGTCCACGCCGCAGTAAATGGGAATCATCGCCAGATTCTCAGGAGCCAGACCGGCCTCTACCAGACCTGCGTACTCCCAGGTGCCGTTCTGATAGAACACGGCCTTGCCCTCGGTGAACTGAGCCTTGGACTCATCAGCGGTGGAGGTGGACAGGGTCTTGGCATCGGTAGCGGTGTTGGTGATGTAAAGATCCCAGACAGCCCGGAAGTTATCCAGATACTTGCCTTCGATGGTGGCGGGCTGCTCGGTGATATCGTTGTCCCGGAACTCGTAGTACAAAGGCATATTGGCCAGGTGGCCGGAGAACCGCCAGGAAGAGGAGCTGTCCAGACCGGAAGCGGAGAAGGCGTCAAAGCCCAGCTCAGCGCTGCGGGCGTGGATATCCTCGGCAACGGCCTTCAGGGAAGCGAAGTCCTTGATCTCCTCCAGGGAGTGACCGGCCTTCTCCAGGAGCTCGGTGTTGACGATGATGCCGAAGGACTCGTAGCAGTAGCCGATGGCCTTCAGCTCGCCAGCCTCATTGTAGAGGTTGAAGTCGTTGGTGGTCAGCTCCTGGGCGATGGCGCTGTCCGTCAGGTCCAGGGCGTAGTCGTTCCAGTCTTTCAGGCCGGACAGGTTGCCGATGTTGTAGATGGTGGGAGCTTCGGACTTGGCCATCTCAGCGGTGAGGGTGTCGGCGTAGGTGCCGGAAGCAGCGGTGACAACCTTCACGGAAACGCCGGTCTGCTCGGTGTAGAGCTTGGCCAGCTCCTGCAAGGCGGCGTCTGCCTCAGGCTTGAAGTTCAGGTAGTAAACCCGACCGGAGCCTTCCGGGGTGGTGGTTTCGTCGCCGCCGCCCTGGGTGGTGTTGTCGGTGCCTGCGGTGGTGTTTGCGGGCGTGTCGGAGTTACAGGCCGCCAGGCCCAGAACCATAACCAACGCCAACAGCAATGCGATTAGCTTCTTCATAAGTTTTCCTCCTATATTTTGTCCTCACGTTGCAAGGACTGATGTTTTGGAAACGATTCCAACCGTTCCATGCATTGAGTATAGCGCACTTTGCACAAAAATACAACAGGAAAAATACATTTTTTGAAAGTTCTGCACATTATACAAAAGCGGCTCCGGTAATTTGTCTATTATCCCCAGTCAAAACCCTCCCGGAACCGCCTGAAAATACGGGGGAGGAAGGGGGGTGTCCCCCAATTTGTGTCAATTTTTTGCTTCCTCTTTTCCGGAAAAACTTGAAAAAAACAGAGAAAAACCAAGAATATTGTAATTTACTTGCATTTTGTGCGAATATGGGGTATAATAAGCCAGATATATCTGTGTGCCATCAGACGCAATATAAAGAAGAAACGAGAGAAAATGATATGCTGACTTCCAACACTTCCAAACAAAATCTGTGGAAAATCCCTCTCATTGCGATTGTGGATACCTGCCTGATTTTCCTCACCACCGGGGTTGCCCTGTTGGTGCGGTTTGATTTTTCCATGAGCAAGATTCCCCGGGAGTATATGGAGGCATTTTTGCCGGTGGTGGGAATCATGTGTCTGGCGACCATTGTGGTGTTCTGGTTCCGGCGGATGTACCATTATATCTGGCGCTCGGTGAATGCGGCGGATGTGCTGAGCATGACCTTATCCTCCACCCTGGCCTTTTGCGCCGGAGCGGTGATTTGCGTACTTTTGCAGCTGCGGATGCCCCTGAGCGTATGGTTTTTGATGTTTGTTTTCCAGTTTTGCGCCCTGGTTGGCAGCCGGTGTGCTCTGCGGATGATTACGGTAATCCAGGGGACCCTTCTGAAAATGTCCGAGGAGGAGGGGCACCGGATTATGCTCATCGGCGCCGGCGTAGCGGGGCAGGTGCTGGCCCAGGAGATTACCACCAGCCAGTATGTGGACGGCACCTTGTGCTGCATTATTGACGATAACCCCGCCAAGCAGGGAAAATTCCTTCACGGCGTACCCATTGTAGGGGGCCGGAATGAGATTCTCAAGGCGGTGGAGCGGTACCGGATTACCCAGATTATCTTTGCCATCCCCTCTGCCCCCGCCAAGACCAAGACGGAGATTCTGGAGCTGTGCAAGAAAACCTCCTGCCGGGTGCGGGTGCTGCCGGGACTGTACCAGCTGGTAAACGGCCAGGTGAGCCTGTCCCAGGTGCAGGATGTGGCCATTGAGGATTTGCTGGGCAGAACCCCGGTGGAGCTGGATACGGAAGCCATTTCCAAATTCCTCACCGGTAAGGTGGTTCTGGTCACCGGCGGCGGCGGCTCCATCGGCAGCGAGCTGTGCCGGCAGATTGCCCGGCATAACCCCCGGAAGCTGATTATCCTGGACATCTACGAGAACAATGCCTATGACATCCAGCAGGAGCTGCTGCGGAAATACGGCAACGCCCTGAACCTACGGGTGGAGATTGCCTCCGTCCGGGAAAAGGAGCGGATTTACCAGCTCTTTGACTATTACCGTCCCCAGGTGGTGTTCCACGCGGCGGCCCACAAGCATGTGCCCCTGATGGAAGAATGCCCCACGGAGGCGGTGAAGAACAACATCTTCGGTACCTACCATGTGGTGCGGGCGGCGGAGAAGTACTGCACGGAGAAATTTGTGATGATTTCCTCCGACAAGGCGGTAAACCCCACCAACTTCATGGGCGCCACCAAGCGGTTCTGTGAGATGATTCTCCAGAGCCGGCAGAATTCCAAGACCCAGTTCTGCGCCGTGCGGTTCGGCAATGTGCTGGGCTCCAACGGCTCCGTGGTGCCCCTGTTCCAGAAGCAGATTCAGGAGGGCGGCCCCGTCACCATCACCGACCGGCGGATTATCCGCTACTTTATGACCATCTCCGAGGCGGCAGCCCTGGTGATGGAGGCCGGTGCCATTGCCAAGCCCGGACAGATTATGGTGCTGGACATGGGCGAGCCGGTGCGGATTCTGACCCTGGCGGAGAACCTGATCCGCCTGTCCGGTCTGGAGCCCTACCGGGATATTGAAATCAAGGAGATCGGCCTGCGGCCCGGTGAGAAGCTCTATGAGGAGCTTTTGATGAAGAGCGAGCACCTGCAAAAAACTGACAATGCCAAGATTTTCATTGAGGAGCAGCGTTCCATCTCCCGGGCAAAGATTATGGAGGCCCTGGAAGCCCTCAGCGATGCCATCGAGGATACCCGCTCCAAGGAGCAGTTGATTCGCTTCATGCAGCGGCTGGTGCCCACCTACTGCGACCCGGACGAGGTGAACCGCCGTGCGGTGGAGCAGAGCCTGGGCCACAAGGTAACCGCCAACACCTGTGCCCTGAAGGAGCAGGAGACCAAGCTCTGGGCGGAAAAGCCCACGCCGGATGCAGATGAGCTGCAGCAGGAGCAGACGCCTGTCTCCTAAAATGCCGGGAAGCGATAATGCTTTGATAAGTGAAACAAAACCGGAGGGGCGCCTTGTGGTAGCTCCCTCCGGTTTTTGGTAAAAAAGACGAAACCCTACTGCAAATATTTTTTCGAATTGACTTTTTGAACCAAGAAGCATATACTATGTATAGGGAAAGATATTCTATGGTAGGAGGAGGCGATTCCAATGGGCCGTTGAACCATCCGTCCATTTTTCCTTTTGGAATAAATTGAGGAGGTTCGTTATGAAGAAAATTCTTGCCCTGTTGCTTTCTATTTCCTTGATTCTGTGCCTGCCGATTTCTGTATTTGCCGCAGAAACGCAGCAGTCTTTGGATTCGGAGGAAATGAAGGATATTCTTATTTCGTCAACAGATGACTATTTCATTGTTGTCTCCGTTCCGAAATCTGAAGCGGAAACTTACCAGGCACGCTTGGAGGCTGACACAGAATTCCGTGAAAGCGAAATTCAGTCGGCTCTTGGTAGTACATCTGTTTCTTCTCGGGCCTTACCACCCGGAATTATTGATTATCAGACATACTTGTACAAAAGTGATATCCGGAAGGCGGTCGATAAGGCTTCCGGAGCCGGCACATTTGATAAATGGCTTGCTGGCTTGGGGTGGGCGGTGGAAATAGCCGACATTGCGGGTTTGATAAAATTATCAAAAACTGCTAATATTTTTCTCCTCTCTGCAAATATACTGGGAACATTGATTCTGTGGGCACAACAGGAGCGACAAGAGTGGTGGGAAGCAGCTTATCGCGACATTATCAATGGAGATATTACTGCCGTTAGATATACCATTATACAAAACAATACGGAATATCCCAAAGCATGGCGCGTTTTTGAGAGAATTTAGGAGGTGTCCCCATCCCTATGAAATCCAGACTGCTCAATCTGTGGCGCTATGCCACCGAACTTTTGTTCCTGGTTAGCTGGGTGATTATGATGATTTACCCGGAAAAAGTGGGGGCTTTCCCCTTTCAGCTATTTATTTGTGGCTGTGTCATCTGCGGCGTGATCTATTCCCTTTGCCGGCAAGCCTGCGGTTCTGCTGTGCAGACCAGTAAGGTGGAAAAAATCCTTACTTTGGTTATGATCGTTGCCCTGGCAATCCGGCTCATTCTGGTATAAGCACTGTAAAAGTCCAGTCCCCCTGCTGCATTTTCGCAGCAGGGGGATGTTTTAGCCTTCCGTGACTTCCACCCGTCCGTTTTCCCGGATGGTGATGGTCATGCCGTCTTTTACATAGTTCAAAAAGTCCTGACCCAGGGAATCGATGACCGGCATGGAGATGTTGTCCAGCCATACCGCCGCCAGCACGGAGCCGGCTGCCGCCAAAGAATCAATGGGGTTCGAAAACAGCAGACAGGCAGGCTGCCGGTTCATGGAGCAGGCGCAGTAGAGAACCAATCCGCCGGTGGTGGAGCCGATGGTCTGGGGCAGACACAGTGCCTTACCTGCCATGGGCTTGCCGTACAAATCCGGGTTATTCTGATCGCCGCAGGTGGCGATTTTGTCTCCAAACTGCAGGGCCTTCTGGAAGGAGGCCAGGGTGTTCAGTCCGCCGTGGGACACCAGGGCCGGGGCCGAGGTGCAGCCGGGGGCAATGACCCGTCCTTGAAACACGCTCATTTCCCTTCTCCTCCTTTCGTAATCTGGGCAAGAATCTCCCCTTCTGTGTAGTACCGGGCGCTTGAGTAGGTGCGCAGCTTGTTGGAGCAGGTAATCACCGGCATGGAGCCGCACAGGGGGTTGTTCATATACATAAGGGGGCAGATGCAGGAGAGAATCACCCCGGTTTTTGCCAGCCGGGCAGCATAGGGAGTCTTGTCAAAGGCCTTTTTCACAGCCGGAGCGGTGGTAAACACCGTGGGGATGACCACTTTGGCCTTTCCGGCGGCTTTGAGACCCTTTTCCAGATTTTCCGTCCAGGTTTTCAGCTGCTCCAGACTCAGATGGGGGCAACCCACGAAGCACAGCTTGGGCTTGGCGTTGGGGTTCTTCCACACCAGGGGATACTCCCGCTTCACCCGCTCCAGCTCTGCATCGTCAATTTCATACACCATGGTCTCGGGGACGATGAGCTTCTCTCCCAGCTCCTGAGCCTCCGGGGTCAGACCGGCAATGTGGTAAAGACCCACAGCGCCGTTGGAGGCAGTGGCGGCGCCAAAATCCTTCAGGTATGCACAGGCGGCATCATCCAGGGTGTTGCCCAGCCACTTGTCCAGGCCTACCACATAGGGCACATCCTCCATCACCTTCATGCCGATGGCGGAGCCCAGCAGCTGAGCCTCGGGCTTTTTGGTGGTCTTGATTTTCACCACCCAGGTGGCCTTCCGGCCCTCGTCGGTCAAAAGGCCAAAGTAGGGGACGTACCCTGCAATGGAGCCCATCAGGTCCATAATGCCGGAGTTCCGGTTGCACCGGGCGCCCAACACCGAGTTGGCATAGACCACAGCGGAGGACTCTGCCCAACTGAGCACCTCCCCCTTCTGGGGACGGTTCCCCACCTCGTCCAGATAGCAGGCACAGGTGAAGGCGTCGGCGTTCATCAGACCCATTTTGGTGAGCTGATCCTCGTAAAAGTCCTGCTTGCTGTACATGAACTTCTTGAATACCAGCTTTTGGAGAAGATTTGCAGGCACATTGGGGTCCAGGGGACGGGGGTCCACGGAGAACTTCTGCCCGGACACCGCCCCGGCCTCCAGCAGCTGATTCATCAGGTCATACACAGGGCCCAGGGCTTTCAGGCCGAAGGAGGTGACCAGGTGGTTGTACCGGGAGGTCACCGGCACCAGCTTCTGGGCGCCGAAAATCTCGCCGTACATGATGAGGGTTTTCATCACCTTGGCCATGGTCTCTCCCTTGGAGCCCTGGAGAATCGCCTCTTGTTCCTTTGTCAGTTCCACGTTTCTTCCTCCTTACAGCTTCATAGCCACATCCCAGGCACGCCAGATGGCAGTGCGCAGGTTCCCCACCTTGGCGGCGTCGCCGATGACATGGACATGGGCACTCTTGGCAGCCAAAGGTGCGGGGCGGTAGCCCACGGAGAGAATCACAGAGTCGGCAGGGATGGTGGTTTCCGTGCCGTCCATGGCGGCTACTACTACAGAGCCCTTTTCAATCTTCTTCAATCCGGTTTCCAGCAGCACCGGCACCTGATTGGTCTTGAAGAAGTCCCGGAGGTAGATGGAATTGGCCAGGCAGATTCCGGCACCGCAAATCAGGTCGTTCTGCATCTCCACAATGGTGGGCTTTTTCCCCTGCAAATACAGGTCATAGGCGATTTCGCAGCCGGTGAGACCGCCGCCTACCACCACCACATTTTCTCCCACGGACTTTCTGCCCAGCAGGTAGTCAACAGCCTGAATGCCCAGCTCCTTGCCGGGAACGGGGATGGTGTTGGCCTTGGCACCGGTGGCGATAATCACCTCGTCCGCTTTCAGGGAGTCCAGATTCTCCACGGTGGTGTTCAGCTTTACCTTAAGATTGCTGTACTTGCTCAGCTCCCGGCTGTACCAGGCCAGAAGCTCTCTGTCCTTTTCCTTGAAGGAGGGAGCGGCCGCAGCCTGGAATACGCCGCCCAGAGTTCCGGTCTTTTCGTACAGGGTCACCTGATGGCCCCGGCGGGCACAGACGATGGCAGCCTCCATACCGGCAATGCCGCCGCCCACCACTGCAATGGACTTTTCCTTGCTTGCCTTCTCAATCTTGTATTTTCTGGACTGCATGGTCTGGGGATTGATGGCGCACCGGGCCATGCCCCGGGTGTCGAAGAAGGACTGGGCGTTGGCGTGGCCCTTGTAGTGGGCCAGGTTGAAGCAGCCGTTGTGGCAGCAGATACAGGGGCGGATCTCCTCCAGCCGATCTTCCATCAGCTTGGTAATCCACTCTCCGTCCGCCAGGAACTGCCGGGCAACACCCACGGCGTCAATCCGCCCCTGGGCAACGGCCTCCGCACCCACATCCGGCTCCATCCGTCCGGCACACACCACGGGGATGTCCACAAACTTTTTGATATGAGCTACATCCTCTAAGTTGCAGTTCTGGGGCATATACATGGGCGGGTGAGCCCAGTACCAGGAGTCGTAGGTGCCGTTGTCAGCGTTGAGCATATCGTAGCCGGCATCCTGCAAGAACTTTGCGGCCTTTTCGCTTTCCTCCATGTCTCTGCCGATTTCCTGATAGTTTTCTCCCGGCAGGGCACCATAGCAGAAATCCTTTACCTTGGAGATAACGCTGTACCGCAAGGACACCGGGTAGTCGCTGCCGCAGACCTTTTTGATGTTCTTCACAATCTCCGCAGCGAAGCGGTAGCGGTTTTCAAAGCTGCCGCCGTAAGCATCCTTCCGGTGGTTGGTGTACTTCATGGCAAACTGGTCCAGAAGATACCCCTCGTGGACAGCGTGGACTTCCACGCCGTCAACCCCAGCTTCCTTGCACAAAGCGGCGGTCTTGCCGAAGGCCTCGATGATTTCCTCAATCTGCTTCAGGGTCATCTCTGGGCAGGTGATGCCCTCAGCCCAACGGGAGGGGAGGACAGAGGGGCTGGCCATCTGGTAGTTGGTGTCCAGAATGGGCTTTGCCAGTACCCGCAGCACGGGATTTTTGTGCAGGTGTACCACCTCGTCGGAAATACCCCAGGAGCGACCCATACCGGCGGTAATCTGCACGAACAGCTTGGCGCCGGTGGCGTGGATCTTCTCCATGTACGCCTTCAACTCCCGGAACATCTTCTTGTTCTGGTACAGCCAGCGGCCGCCGATGGTGTCCCGGATGGGGGCAATGCCGGGGATAATCAGTCCCACATTGTTTTTTGCCCGCTCCAGGAAAAAGTTGGCCGCTTCCTTGTCAAAGTGGTTGGGCTCCATCCAGCCGAACAGAGAGGTGCCGCCCATGGGGCACAGGACGATGCGGTTCTTGATTTCCACATCCCGGATTTTCCAGGGGGTAAACAGCGCCTGATATTTTGAATCCATACAATCCATCCTTTTTCGTAAATTGGGAAGGCCTCGCCCTCCCAGAAGGTGTATGCCTTATTCTAAGCAATATTTGTTGATATGTCAACAACTTTCCATAAAAAGGAAGGAAACGGCAAAGAAAGACAGCACTTGCATTTTGGGGGCGTATCTCATATAATATAGGTTGGTTTGGAATGGAAAAAACCAATAACGGAGGAATTTACCCATGCAAAAAAAGCTATTTTTCACTTTGATTGTGCTGTTGGCCCTGGTTCTGGCGGCTTGCAGCACCGGCTCCCAGGAAACGGAGCCTGCGGTATATTATAAGGCCACCTTTGTTCTGGACGGTGTGGTATACGCCCAGCAGCAGGTGGCAGAGGGGGGCACTCCCACCCAGGTTGCCCTGAACATCCCCGGTCTGACCCTGGTGGGCTGGCAGAACGATGCCGGGGAGACCGTGACCCCTGAGAGCCTGCCTCTCACCGGGGACGCCACCTATACGGCGGTGGTAAAGCCCCAGCTTGACCAGCACAAGAGCTTTCTGTTTGTGGATGTCAACGGCTTCCTCTGGCCGGAGCAGCCCCTCACCGGGGATGCCCTGGCTGCCGGACTGAAGGCTCTGGCTCAGGAAGCTGCCCATCCCTATTTCCCGGAGCTTCCCCAGGGAGAAGAGGCGGTGACCAAGGCACAGCTTCAGGAAGTGCTGTCCCAGTTCTTTGACGGGGAGCAGGTGACCAAGGCTCTGGAGCAGCAGGGGGAGACTGTCCTGCGCCGGGATTTTGCTTTGGTCATGTGCAGCCTCCTGGGCAGAGACACCACTGCCAGGATTTCCCTGACGGAAGAGAGCAAAATGCCCCTGGATGTGAACAAGAACACCCAGGATTACCTGTACCTGCTGGAAGCCAGCGTGGAACACACCCAGGACGAGAACGGCGTTGCCTGGACGGAGGTGGATATTCCTACCGGACTGGAGCCGGGCTTTGTGAATCTCAGCGGCTACCTTTACTATGTCCAGGAGGACGGCACCTTCCTGTGTGACGGAGATGTGGGAACCCTCCACTTTGACGCGGACGGCCGGTACACCAGCGGGGATGCAGAGCTGGATGACATGGTAGCCCAGATTCTTGACGAGCTGCTGAAGGCAGAGCCGGAGGCAGACCGGATGACCCACCTGCGGACGGTGTTTGACTACTGCGTGGAATCCTTTGAGTACCTGCGCCGGTTTGACAATGTGCTGGGCGTGGGAGAAACCGGCTGGGAGATCAACGAGGCCAAGACCATGATTTCCACCGGAAAGGGCAACTGCTACAACTTTGCCGCCACCTTCTGGGCTCTGACCCGGGGCATGGGCTTTGAGACCATTGCCATCAGCGGCACCTGCACCAGCACCGACCAGCCCCATGCCTGGACGGTCATCAACCTGGACGGAGAGGATTACTTCTTCGATCCCCAGTGGCAGTACGACTATAACCGCCGGGAAATTTACGACAAGGATATGTTTATGATCCCCATGGACAAGGTAGATTGGTGGGGCTACGAGTGGGCAGATGACGCCTTCTAAGGAGAAAGGAGCAGGCCGTGGGCTTTGACAGCGTATTTTTTATCAGCTGCCTTTTGCCGGTGGGGCTGATTCTCTATTGGCTGATTCCCGGAAACCGGGGAAAAAACGCCCTTCTCCTTCTGCTGAGTTTGCTTTTCTACGCCTTTGGCAGTATCTCCGCCTTGGGGCTTCTGCTGGCAGCGGCGGTATTCAACTTTCTCTGGGATCGGCTCCTCCGCTCCGGGAGAAAGATACTTCTGATTCTGGGAGTAGGGGCAAACCTTGCTTACCTCTTTGTTTTCAAATACCTGTACTTTTTCCTGAACCAGGTGCTGGGATTGGAGTCGAATCTGGGACTGGCGGCCCCTCTGGGGATGTCCTTCTTCCTGTTCAAGGCCATCAGCTTCCTGGTGGATACCTACCGCAGTCCGGAAAGCACCAAAGGCAGCTTCTGGGACTTTTTGCAGTACCTTTCCTTCTTCCCCCAGGTCACCGCGGGGCCCATTGCCCGGTACGACCAGTTTGCTCCCCAGCTGGCATCCCGGCGGCTCACCATCCCGGAAGCCGCCGCCGGTATCCGCAGATTCATTGTGGGACTGGGGAAAAAGGTGCTGCTGTGCACCGCCCTGGCTCAGGCAGCCGATGGGGTGTTTGCCCTGGAGGCAGGGAGCCTGAATCTGCCCCTGGCCTGGCTGGGAGCGGTTGCTTATTTGCTGCAAATCTACTTTGACTTCTCCGGCTACAGCGATATGGCCATCGGCCTGGGACAGGCCCTGGGCTTTTCCACCCCGGAGAACTTCCGCTACCCTTACGCCGCCGCCTCCATCGGAGACTTCTGGCGCCGGTGGCACCTGAGCCTTTCCTACTGGTTCCGGGACTATGTGTATATCCCCCTGGGAGGCAACCGGAAGGGAAAATACCGGACAGCCCTGAACAAAATCATCGTCTTTGCCCTGTGCGGAGCGTGGCACGGAGCCGCCTGGACCTTCCTGGCCTGGGGACTGTGGCACGGCCTGTTTTCCGTCCTGGAAAGCCTGGGCATTGTCCCGGTGAAGCGCCTTTCCCAGAGCCGGGGCGGCAGAGGCGTGCTCCATGTCTATACCCTGCTGGTGGTGTGCCTGGGCTTTGTCCTGTTCCGGGCGGAAAGCCTTGTTCAGGCTGGAAGCATTGTGGGTGCCATGTTTGCCGGATTCACCTTCCCGGCGGAGGCCACCGTGGCCCTTTACCGCCTGTGCTCCTGGGAGACCCTGGGGGTGCTGGTGCTGGGAGGCGTGCTTTCCCTGCCGGTGAAGCCCTGGCTTCAGAAGCACCTGCCCGGCTGGACGGAGCCTTTGACCTATGCCGGATGCCTGTTGCTGCTGGCTCTTTGTATGATGAAGCTGGCGGCAGGCGGCTTTGCCCCCTTCATCTATGCCCAGTTCTGAGGTGTGCCTATGAAGAAAAATTGGTTATACATCGTATTTCTCGCCCTGTTTTTGGGAATCTGCCTGATTTTTCCTGTGGGAACCTGGCTCTCCGGCCCCTCGGAGGCCGGTGCCAACGAGGTGCTGAGCCAGTCCCCCAAATGGGAGGATAGGGAAGGCAACTGGAACGATGCCTACTTGCAGGATGCCGCCGCCTGGTACAATGACCACTTTTACCTCCGGCAGGAGTTGGTGAGCACCCAGCGGCTGCTCACGGGAAAGATTTTTGGCACCTCCGGCGAGGATTCCGTGATTCTGGGAAAGGATGGCTGGCTGTTCTACGGCTCCACCCTGGAGGACTTCACCGGCACCACCGGACTGACCCAGCGGGACATCTATGCCATGGCCCGAAATCTCTACCTTATGTCCCAGGAAAAGCCCCTGATTTTCCTGGTTGCCCCCAATAAAAATTCCCTGTATCCCCAGTATATGCCAGACTTCGGGGTGCAGGCGGAAAAGACCACCGGGGAGCTTCTCCAGGAGCAGCTGCGGCAGCTGGGTGTGAACTTCGTGGACATTTACGCTGCCTTTCAAAAGGAGCCGGTGCTGTACTATGCCACCGATTCCCATTGGAACCAGAAGGGCGCAGCCCTGGCAGCAGACCTTATTAACCAGGCCGCTGGAAAAACAACAGATTATTATGCCGGCCCCTTTGCACCCGGGGAGCCCTACACCGGGGACTTGTACGAGATGCTATACCCCGCCTTTTCCGGAACAGAAACAGACTGGGTCTATGGAGGTCAGCTGGACTTTTCCTATGTGGGCAATGCCCAGCGGCCGGACAGCATCACCCTGCAAACCCAGTCCGACGAAACCGGTTCACTGCTTGTGTACCGGGACTCCTTCGGAAATCTCCTGTACCCCTACCTGGCAGACAGCTTCGGCTCCGTCCGATTCTCCCGGTCTACCACCTACGATCTGACCGGGGAGGAAGAAGTGGTGGTTCTGGAACTGGTGGAGCGGAACCTCTCCTATCTCATGGAGAAAGCCCCGGTCTGCCATAACCCCACTGTGGAAATCACCCTGCCGGAGCCTGCCGGAACAGCGCTTCTGGAAAAGGACACCAAGGCCAACGCCCCGGAGGGGTATGTGCTGTGGCAGGGGACCCTGGATTCTACCCCGGATGTGCAATCCTCCGTGTATGTATCCGCTGGCGGAGAAGTTTATGAGGCCTTTTTGTTGAAAGAAAACGGCGTTGCCCTGTATCTGCCGGAAGGTGTCCAGCCGGACACCCTGGCCTGGGAGACAGGGGGCGTTTTGGAAAGCAAAACCATAAGTGAGAAAGGATAAGGAATATGAAAAAGTTGATTGTTGCCATGCTGTGCCTGACGGCTCTGCTGGCAGGCTGCGGCGCAGACCCCCAGCCCACCGAAACCACAACCCAGCCCACCACCCAGACTGAGGCCACCACGGAGGCTCCCACGGAAACCACCACCGAAGCCCCCACGGAAGAAACCACAGAAGGCCCTTCCCTGAAGGCCCAGGCCGAGAGCTGTATCGGCAAGACCGTGGAGGAGCTGATTGCCCTCATCGGAGAGCCTCAGTCCTCCGACTACGCCCCCAGCTGCCTGAACCCCGGCGTGGGTGAGGACGGAAACCTCTACTACGAAGGCTTCACCGTCTACACCTACAAGGAAGACGGTGTAGAAGAAGTGGTAGATGTGGAGTAACCCATAAAAATAGCCCGCAGTCAAAGCTGCGGGCTATTTTCAGCGTATCAAAAAACCTTTTTGACACGCTGCCAGACTGTCAAGGCACAAAGACAAGCAAACGCCGCCCGTAGGCGTACATAGGGTACGGTAGGGCGGCGTTTGCGCAGTAAGGCAAAAGCGTTGCGCAGCAACAATTTCCGGGCTTTTGTTGGAGGAACTGCACCTGGTTTTTCTACCAATCCTCCAAAAGGGGATGAAAGCCCATTTCCTTTTGCTTTTGCCGGTTTGGGACTTTATTGACAGTCTGAATAGCCCGCAGTCAAAGCTGCGGGCTATTTTCAGCGAATTTTCAGGGCATTGTAGGGCGGGCGGATATACCGCTCGTGGCTGGGGGGATTTGGTCGGGCGTGGACACCGGAGACCAGACCCATCATGGCGTACAGGGACAAAATGGAGCTGCCGCCGTAACTGATGAAGGGCAGGGTCAGACCGATAACCGGAGTAATGCCGATGCACATACCGATGTTGCTGAGAATCTGGAAAATCAGGGCGGAGGCGGCGCCGAAGCACACCAGCCGCCGGACATAGTCCTGGCTGTGAGTACCCACCCAGATGCACCGGGCCACAATCAGGCTCAGAAGAATAATCACAAACAGGCAGCCGAAGAAGCCCAGCTCCTCGCCGATGGCGGAGAAGATGAAGTCTGTGTGCTGGGCAAACAAAGCGCCTTCTGTCTGGGTGCGGGTGCCCTGATACAATCCCTGTCCCGTAAAGCCGCCGCCGGTGAGGGAGCGAAGGCTCAGGGTGGTGTGGTAGCGTTCGTTGACACCCAGAGGGTCCAGAGAGGGGTCAAACAGCACCAGAATCCGCTTTTGCTGATAGGGGTCCAGGAACTGCCAGATAATGGGGGAGGCCACCGCAATGGAGCCGCCGGCCACCAAAAACCAGACAATGCTGACGCCGCCGGCAAAGGCCATGCCGATGAAGATAAACACGAAAATCAGGGAAACACCCAAATCTCCGGAAAGCACCATGTTCACACCGGCCAGAAGCCCCAGATGGAATACCATATGGAAAACCGAGGGGATGGAGGAGATCTGATTCTGATGGGAGGCCATCACCGAGGCCATAACCAGAATATAGGTGATTTTACAGATTTCCGCAGGCTGGATGTCCACAGGCATCAAAGGGATGTTCAGCCAGCTCTTGTTGCCGGAGCCGTTGTCGGTGCCGAAGGGAATCAGCAGCAGCAGCAGGAACATATTGAACAGCACCATGTAGTATCGGTGCTCGGAAAAGAACTCCACGTCAATGGAGGAAATAATAGCATACAGCACCACACCCATACCGGCGGCGACCAGCTGAATGATCACATAACGCAGAAAGCCCATGGTATAGGTAGCGCTGGAAATAATCAGACAGCCGAAGGCTGTGGCAACCAGGCAAAGGATCAGCAGCACCATATCTCCCGTGCGGAAGAAGGTTTTTGCACCTTGCAAAACGCGACGCATGGCATCATCTCCAGGGAAAAGATTCGACGCTTCATTGTACCACGATTTCGGAGAAAAGTAAACCCTGGCAGGGTGTGGAAAAGGAAATTTACAGATTTTCCCCGATTCCGTTGATTGACATTGGTTTTTTGAGATGCTATAATTCCGTGTGAAAAACCGCCGTTTTTTTGCGAAGGGGACTTCCTGCGGCCGAGGGAAGCTTTGATACAAAAAACCGTTGCGGTGCTTTTTTTGAAAAAGAAAAGAAATCAAAGGAGGAAAAGAGATGAATTATCAGGAACTCGGCACAAAAATCCTGTCCCTGGTGGGCGGAAAAGAAAACGTCACCGGACTGACCCATTGTGCCACCCGTCTTCGGTTCAACCTGAAGGACGAAAGCAAAGCCCAGACTGACACTCTGAAAAAGACCCCCGGTGTTTTGGGAGTCGCCATCAGCGGCGGACAGTATCAGGTGATTATCGGCAACGATGTGAACCATGTATTCAAGCCCATTGCTGAGGTGTGCAACCTGGGCCAGAACGAAGGGGCAAAGGAAGGCCCCAAGGAAAAGAAGAGTATCGGTGCACGGCTCATCGATACCATCACCGGCATTTTCACCCCGGTGCTGCCGGCCATTACGGCTGCCGGTATGCTCAAGGCGGTGCTGTCTCTGCTGGTGGCCTTCAAGTGGGTGGACTCCACTGCTACCGCCTACCAGGTCATCAATTTCATGGCAGACGCAGCCTTCTACTTCCTGCCCATTCTGCTGGCCAACTCTGCTGCCAAGAAGTTTGGCTGCAACCCCTACATGGCTATGATGATTGGCGGCATGCTGCTGCACCCCAACTTTGTGAGCATGGTCAATGCCTCTAAGGAATCCGGTGAGGCCATCCGCCTGTTCTTTATCCCCATCTACAACGCAAGCTACTCCTCTTCCGTTATCCCCATCATCCTGTCTGTGTGGTTCATGTCCCTGGTGGAGCCCATTGCAGATAAGATTTCTCCCAAGGCCATCAAGTTCTTCACCAAGCCTCTGATCACCGCTCTGGTGGCTGGCGTGGTGGCACTGGCGGTTCTGGGACCTGTGGGCTACATCATCGCCAGCTGGATTGCCACCGGCGTGACTATGCTCAACACCTATGTGAGCTGGCTGGTGCCCCTGATTCTGGGCGGCGTATTCCCCCTGCTGGTTATGACCGGCACCCACTATGGCATCATCCCCATCGGCATCAACAACCGTATGACCACCGGCTTTGACAGCATCGTGTATCCTGCCAACCTGGCTTCCAACATTGCCCAGGGCGCTGCTGCTTTTGCCGTGGCTGTAAAGACCAAGAAGGCTGAGGTTCGTCAGGTGGCTTCCTCCGCCGGTATCACCGCTGTGTGCGGCATCACCGAGCCCGCCCTCTACGGTATCAACATGCGCTTCAAGACCCCGCTGATTTCTGCCTGTGTAGGCGGCGCTGTGGGCGGCCTGTTCATGGGCCTGTTCACCGTCAAGAACTACGGCGGCGGCTCTCCCGGACTTATGACCCTGCCTGGCTACATCGGCGGCGACAGCCTCCGGGACCTGATGCTGGCCTGCATCGGCGCAGCCATCGCTTTCGTGGTGACCTTCATTATCTGCTTCGTCCTGTATAAGGATGAGAAGACCCAGGAGAAGGCTCCCCAGGAGGCCATTCCTGCCGAGGCTGAGACCAAGACCGGCGAGACCCAGATCTGCGCCCCTGTGAAGGGCAAGCTGGTGTCCATCTCCAGCGTCAACGATCCCACCTTTGCCCGGGAGATGCTGGGCCAGGGCGTTGCCATCATCCCCGAGGACGGTACCTTCGTGTCCCCGGTGAAGGGCACCGTGCAGATGGTGTTTGAGACCAAGCATGCTGTGGGCATCCTCTCTGATACCGGCGTGGAGATTCTGCTCCATGTTGGCCTGGATACTGTGAACCTGAAGGGCAAATACTATGAAGCACTGGTAAAGGACGGAGACACTGTGGACGTGGGTACGCCGCTTCTGAAGGCAGACCTGGCCGGTATCCGCAGCGAGGGTTACGACGTGATTACCCCTGTGATTATCACCAACACTGCCGAGTGCACCCAGATTTCCAAGGAGCCGGAGGGCGAAGTGGAGCCCAAGGCACCGGTTATGAAAGTTGTCCGGTAAGGCATCGGCCTTCACCGGAAAGGAGGATTCCATATGGCTTTGAGCAAGAATTTTTTGTGGGGCGGCGCCACTGCCGCCAACCAGTGTGAGGGAGCCTACCGGGAAGGCGGCCGCGGCCTTGCCAATGTGGACGTGATTCCCCACGGTCCGGACCGCCGGAATGTGATGCTGGGCAATCTCCACATGGACGAAATCCAGGCGGGGTATTATTACCCCGCCCTGGAGGGCATTGACTTTTACCATCACTACAAAGAGGACATCGCCCTCTTTGCCCAGATGGGCTTCAAGACCTTCCGTATGAGCATCGGCTGGACCCGTATCTTCCCCATGGGGGATGAGGAAACCCCCAACGAGGAAGGCCTGGCCTTTTACGAGGCGGTGTTCCGGGAGTGCAAAAAGTACGGCATCGAGCCCCTGGTGACCATCACCCACTTTGACTGCCCCATGCACCTGATAAAGACCTACGGCGGCTGGAAGAACCGGAAGCTCATCGACTTCTACAAGAAGCTGGTGACCGTCCTCTTCACCCGCTACAAGGGCCTGGTGAAGTACTGGATTACCTTCAACGAAATCAACATGATTCTCCACCTGCCTTTCATGGGTGCGGGACTGCAGTTTGAAGAAGGGGAGAACCAGGAGCAGGCCAAGTACCTCAGCGCTCACCACGAGCTGGTGGCCAGCGCCTGGGCAACCAAGATTGCCCACGAAATCGACCCGGAGAACATGGTGGGCTGTATGATGGCCGCCGGCAACTACTATCCCTACTGCTGTATGCCGGAGGATGTGTGGGCGGCCATGGGCAAGGACCGGGAGAACATGATGTTCATTGATGTCCAGGCCCGGGGCTACTACCCCAACTATGCCAAGAAGCTCTTTGCCAGAAAGGGTATCCAGCTGAACATGACCGCCGAGGACGAGGCGATTCTCCGGGAGAACACCGTGGACTATATCACCTTCAGCTACTACTCCTCCCGGTGCATCACCACCCAGGAGAACGTGGGCGAGACCATCGGCAACGCCTTCAAGGGTACCAAGAATCCCTACCTGCCTTCCTCCCAGTGGGGCTGGCAGATTGACCCTCTGGGCCTGCGGATTACCATGAATACCCTCTATGACCGTTACCAGAAGCCCCTTTTCATCGTGGAAAACGGCCTGGGCGCCAAGGACACCCTGGTGCCGGACGGCAAGGGCTCCTACACGGTGGAGGACGACTACCGCATTGAATACCTGAAGGCCCATATCGAAGCCTTCAAGGCTGCGGTGGAGGAGGACGGCGTGGAGCTGCTGGGCTACACCCCCTGGGGCTGCATTGACCTGGTCAGTGCCAGCACCGGCGAGATGAGCAAGCGCTACGGCTTCATCTATGTGGACCGGAAGGACGACGGCAGCGGCACCTTTGCCCGCTACCCCAAAAAGAGCTTTTCCTGGTACCGCCAGGTGATTGCCTCCAACGGCGAGGATCTGACCGTCAAGTAAACCCCATAAAAATACGCCCTGAGGAATTTTCCTCAGGGCGTCAGCGTGTCAAAAAACCTTTTTGACACGCTGCCAGACTGTCAAGAAAGACTAACTATTAAAAGTCAAGCCCCAAAATGAGAAATTTGCAGATTGTT
>ERZ1643251.455-NODE-455-length-59865-cov-23.738121_pt1 | contig 59865 bp, 53 predicted proteins | sample MGYA00579261_ERZ1643251 | MGnify/ENA primary metagenome ERZ1643251 (study PRJEB29033, sample SAMEA4952267) | chicken gut metagenome | biome: Broiler Chicken; feature: Gastrointestinal Tract; material: Caecum | place: Ireland | collected 2018 | study: Broiler...
ATTATAGTATAATAATCTTATCACTTATGAGGATATGGCAATGCTGGGGAGCAACTAGAGCAAATAAGTGATGACATACGAAAAAGGAAGCTAATTTTTAGTTTCTTTTATTTTGTTTCCTTTTTTCGGAGTCTTTAAGCGTTAAACCTCAGGGTTTTGGACAGAGTCCCAATTTGACTTTTTATATTTTTAATTTAAAATAATAAGATGTGGTTTATTTGTCAATTAAAGGGGTAAATTTTATTTTATGACAAACTATAAACATCTTTGCAAAGAGCAAAGAAATACCATTGAATATCTATTAAATAAAGAATATAACTTTACCTACATTGGCAATGCTATTAACAGTTAGAAAAAATATACCAAATAATTTAAAAGAAGATAATCAATATGGAAATAAAGTACAAGCACATGTATTAAGTTTAACTAATATAGGAAATGTGCCTATAAATAAAACACGCAGAATTATAACAGGATTAACAAGCAATGAAATAAATTTAAGTGAAGGATATATAGCTAAATTACAAAAACGAGCGTCTGTTTTATTAGAGAGTTTTATAAAAGATTTAAAAGAATATATTTGTACTTTAAATGTAATTCATTGGGATGATACAGTAATATTTGTAAATGGAAAAAAAGCTTGTCTTAGAGGATATTGTGATAAAAATGTTATTTTATATACAGCTCATGAGCAAAAAAATAAAAAAGGATTAGATAAAGATGATATATTAGGAAGATTATCAAAAGAAACAAAAGTAGTTCATGACCATAATATAGTAAATTATAATGATAGTTATGTTTATATAAATGTAGAGTGTTGTATTCATTTGGAACGAGATTTAGAAAAAGTAAAATTAAATATTCCAGAAAGTACATGGAGTAAAAATTTAAAAGAACTATTTTCAAGTTACAATGAACTAAGAAATAAATATATAAGTCAAAATATAGAAAGTTTTAGTTTTGAAGAGACAAATGAATTTATTATAAAGTTCGATGAATGTATACTTTTAGGAATAGAAGAAAATAAAAGGCATGAAAAATCACATTATTATATGGAAGAAAAAGCGTTATTATCAAGATTAATGGAATATCGAGATAACTATATGTATTGGCTTTATAATTTTTCTATACCATATACAAATAATATAGCAGAAAGAGGACTTAGAGGAGTTAAAACCAAAATGAAAGTATCTGGTCAATTTCAAAATATAGAAAATGCAAGATATTATGCGATAATCAAAAGTTATATTGAAACATGTCGTAAAAATGGTATAAATGAAACAGATGCTTTAATAAGATTATTAGATAATAATCCCTATATGATTAGAGAAATTATAGAATTAGGCGATAAGAATAAAAAATAAGAGCAAAAATAGCCATGATTGCTCTTATTTTGAGTACTTTAAAAAATGACTGTGAATTGTAACTATAAAAAATAAAGAGATACTTGAAGAATAGATTTTTTTTTTGTATAATTTAATTATCAAATGTCCTCGTAGCTCAGTAGGATAGAGCAATTGCCTCCTAAGCAATAGGTCGTTGGTTCGATTCCAATCGGGGACGCCATTTAGAATGTGATAAGAGAAATCACTCTCTTATTTTTTTTATGTTATTTTACTTATGCTTTAATTTATGATAAAATAATACGCAGTGATGTTTATGAAAAGCTTTATCAATCAAATCATAAAACTTTTAAAATGGCTTTTTAAATGGATAAAATATATAATTATAATATTAATATGTGTCATATATTCTCTATTCCATCAAGAAAAATCAAAAAAACTCGAAAGAAAAAAAGAAAATTTAAAACATGAAATCAAAAAGAATGAACAAAGAATTCAAGATTCTACCATATTTAATGAAAATAATCCTCTAATTAAAGATTCCATCTTTAAAATCACTGAAGAGCAAATAAAAGAAGAAATAAAAAATTATTATTGTGAAAAAAAAGAAAGAAAAGTTTATGAATTTACTAAAGAAGAGGAAAAAGAAATAGAAAAACTTACTGAAATTATATTACCGATTATAGTAACAGAAATAAATAAAGAACAAATTCTTACCCCTGACAAACTTAAAGAGAATATAGTTAAGTTAGGCAATGAAAACTTAAACAAATTAAAAAAAGAAGTTAAAACAGCTAAGATTATAACCTTTAATGAAGAAGAAAGAGTCAAAGAAAATTTACCTAATATAACAAAAACTAATGAACACAATCAAAAAGAAATAGATATTGTTTTAACTAGTCGGAAAAAAGAAGAAAATATAACAAATAATAAAAAAGAAGAACCCGATTTTATCAAAGATAATCCCCTGCCTTCTCCTTTATTTAATAAAAATAAAGAAAATCTCTCAGAAGCAACACCTAAAATTAATTTACAACCAAACTTTATCATTTCTCCCAACATACCAAAAATAGAAGAAAATTTAATAACAAATATTCCCCCTTCACCCCAAATAAATATAGAGCATCCCCCAAAAACAGATTTAGATATAAAAATAGTTGCAGGAAATCAAAATGAACTTTCACCACCAGAAGAACAAGCAGAAAAAAACATTGATATAAAAAATTATCAAGAATCTCCAAAAGAAAACTTAGAATTAGAAAAAACTAAAGAAATCAAATATATAACCATAAATAGTATAATAATAGATACTCAAATTAAAGAGTTAAAAGAGGAAAAAAGAAAAGAACAAAATAAACCTGAATTCGAAGACAAAAACTATGATGCCATTTTATTAAAAATTGATCTACTTTTAAAAGAACTAGAAACTATTCAAATTAAACCTTTAAACCCAAAAGATCATGAAAAAGTAAAAAAACAAATTCAAGAATTAAAGCAAACTAAAAAAGAAATAGAAATAAGAAGAGAAAGTGAATTAACACATGAAGAAGATTTATTACAAGAAACTATAACTGAACAAGAATTATCCACTCTAGAACAAGAACTAAAAAAATTACATTTAGAGCATCTTATTGATTTAAATGAAAAATTATTAACTAAAGTAGAAGATTTAGATAATCTAAGTAAAGAACAGGCAATAAAAATTGAGAAAGAACTAATTAAATTAAAAATTAAAAGAGCTTGTAAATCCCTAGAATTACCTTTTCTGATTTCATTGCCCTTTATCCATAATCGCTACTTTTTTGGATTTACTGCTGCCCTATTCATCAATAATCATTTAAATTTTTTAAATTCAATTTTAAAACGTAGATCTATTCTATATGAAGATCCCAAATTAGCATATATCAAAAAAGGTAGCGATGCCCTAGAAGAAGCAATAAAACTAACAAATAATAATCTATCTTATTTAGTTACGCTTGAAAAAGACATACTATCTAAATATCCTGAATTATCTTTAGACGAAGAATATTTAATCTATATCAACAAACTAAAATATTCTTTAATGATGAATCAAGAAAAAATGTTAAAAAAGAGGAAAATGATCGAAAAATATAACTTAAAATATCAAGTAAAAATACGTAAATTAAAAAAGAAAAAAATTGCTTAGACTAGCTTTCTAGTTTAAGCAATTTTTTCACATTTTAGTAAATAAATTAATCATAATTGTATATTAACTTTTATAGAAAAAATTAAACTATCATTTTTTATTGATTTTCCAATAGCCATTTTTATTTGGTCCAACTCTTTCTACATATTTTTCATCAATCAATGTTTTAAAATTCCTTATAATTGTCCTTCTATTTACATCTAATAATCTAGCTAGTTCTTCTTGAGTAATATTAGGTTTAGCTATAATTAATTTTAGAATAGAATTTTGAAGTTTATTAAGTTTTAGATCAATCATATCTAATGTTAAGGTTTCATTTTCTTTAAATTCATTTTTATTATATGGTACAGTAACACGTATATGATTAGGAAAAAATTCGAATATATTTTTATCATATGTTTTTAATACTCTTTGAATTCCTGTCCCAAGTTGTTCAACAAAATTTAAATCCCTAAAAATTCTCATCAATTCAGGATTCCTAGGGTTTGAAAAGCCTTTTAAAAATTCCTCTTGTGATACTCCTTCCTGAATTCCACCATTAGAAGAGATAACCAATCTGTTACTAAACATTTCAAACTTTGGGGAATATCCATTACACCAATCATTGTGAACCAAAGCATTTGTTATCAATTCTTTTACAGCATTATAATCATACATTGTTATTTCTTTTCTAGTTGGGCCATCAATCTTTGTAAAAGTTTTATTTTCCAACATAAGTTTATTTAAAATATTATCAGTCATTTTTATCAAGGAGCAAAAACCAAAGTCTTCATTTTCTATTAAATTATAAACATCCTCTCCTTCATATTTTGCAAATTGCACAGAAATATTGTTATTATCAGAAAGCAAATAAGCTATATAATTAAATTCATTATTATCATTATACAAATCTAGTTTTTTTAAAAAATTATCATTTATTTCATACCCATTTTCTTGATAATAGATCTTCAATGTTTTAAATTCCAAATCTTGATTAGGAGACTTTATATTTTTTAATGAATTTCTTGTCCTTTTAGAAAATAAATTAAGAATTGTTTCTCCATTCATACTTTCGACTGATGATCCAACTCTAATAAAACAACTATCAGGAGTCATTCCCATACCCCTTAAATAGTAAGGTCTTTCATTGCCCTTCGCTACAATAATTTGTATATATTTTTTATCATCCTTATCATTCACAACAACATCAAATAATCCTAAAGTCGAAGGCATGATATTGTTTTTCAATCTATCTTTTATTGTTCTTTGTAATAAATCTATATTTCCTAAATTATCTTGGATATTTCCCTGATCATCAACGCCAATAAAAATATTGCCGCCTTCAGTATTTAAAAATGCAATTACTTCCTTTTCAAGACTATCTGTAATTTTTACTTTAAACTCAGTTCTTTTATCCTCTAATAAGCCTATCATAATATATATCCTCCATATAAATTATAGCATCTGTCACTATAAATGTCACTATAAATGTCACTATAAATTTTAAAAAACTTAAACTAACTTTCTAGTTTAAGCATTTTTTCTTGTTCCTGAGCAAGTTTAACACGCTCTTGTTCTACTAAATTACTTGGTGCTTTAGCAACAAAATTTTCATTAGCAAGCAAAGCTTTTCTCTTGGCAATAGATGCTTTTAAAGAATCGATTTCTTTTTGTAACAATGCTTGATCTTCCGCGGTGACTACACTCTCAAAATAAATCGTTACATCATATTCTCCAAAATGAACAGGATAAGCAGTAATCTCTTGTGCTTCTTCTACTACATTTTCTATTTTAAGCATTTTCTTAATCAAATCATAATCAATATCATTATTAAACTTAACTTGAACAGTTTTATTCATATGATTTTCCTGATAAGTTTTACGATAAAGCCTAATAAATTCTATCATATGCTCAACTTGTAACGTTTCCTGTTTAAACATTTCTTTCTTATCAAAAACAGGATATTCACTAATCATAATATTTTCTGTTACTCCTGGTATTAAGCGATATATCTCATCAGTAACATAAGGCATAAATGGATGCAACATTTTAAGTATTCCCTTTAATACTTTAACAAGCACTTTCTTTGTTGTATCTTCATTCATATTAAATTTAGCAAATTCTATATAATTATCACAAAAATCATTATAGACAAAATTATAAATTTCTGCTCCAGCATTATTAAGTTCAAACTTATCCATATATTTTGTAACATTCTTAACCGTTTCATTATATCTAGTTAAAATCCATTTATCAGTAAAAGACAAATCACTAAATTTTTCATCACTAATAAACCCATCTAAATTCATCAAAACAAATCTAGAAGCATTCCAAAGCTTATTGATAAAATTCCAAGTAGATTTTAAAGCTTCTTCATCAAACTTAAGATCCATTCCATTAGATACAGCTGTAGTCAAATAATACCGTAACGCATCTGCTCCATACTGATCTATCATATCCATCGGATCAATGCCATTTCCTAAACTCTTAGACATTTTACGTCCTTCTTTATCCCGAATAAGCCCATGAATTAAACAGTACTCAAATGGTCTTTCTCCCATAAATTTTAACCCTTGAAAAGTCATCCGATTAACCCAAAAAGGAATAATATCATAACCAGTTACCAAAACAGAGTTTGGATAATATCTTTCTAAATCATCAGTTTTATCTGGCCAACCTAAAGTAGAAAAAGGCCACAGTGCACTAGAAAACCATGTATCAAGTACATCACTATCTTGTACCCATCCATCATCTTTAGGTGCTTCCACGCCAACATAAACTTCACCATCTTTATACCAAGCTGGAATTCTATGTCCCCACCAAAGTTGTCTAGAAATACACCAATCATAAGTAATTTCCATCCAATGATTCATAATTTTTTCAAATCTTTTCGGAACAAAATTAACTTTTTTATCTTTCTTCTTCTGATTTTCCAAGACAGCATCTGCTAAGGGTCTCATTTTAACAAACCATTGTTTAGATAAATAAGGTTCAATTAAAGCACCACTTCTTTCACTAAACGGAGCATTATGAGTAATTTGTTCTACCTCAAGTAAAAGACCTTGCTCTTTTAAATCCCCAATTAACTTTTCCCGTGCTAAAAAGCGATCCAACCCTTCATAACCTATAGCATTTTCATTCATCGTTCCATTAGGATTAATACAGACAATTCTCTCTAAATTATGTCTAAATCCTACTTCAAAATCATTAGGATCATGAGCTGGAGTTATCTTTACACACCCTGAGCCTTTAGACATATCAGCATGTTCATCACCAATAACAGGAATCTTTCTACCGACAATAGGTAAAATAACGCGTTTACCAATAAACTTTTTATATCGCTCATCTTCAGAATTAACTGCTACTGCAGTATCTCCAAAAAGAGTCTCAGGACGAGTTGTCGCTACATCCAAATATTCATCACTATCTTCTAACTGATATTTCAAATGATAAAAAGCTCCTGGAATATCCTTATAAATAACTTCTTCATTAGATAAAGCCGTCATAGCAACAGGATCCCAGTTTATAATTTTCTCTCCTTGATAAATAAGTCCTTCATTATATAAAAGGGCAAATACTTTTCTAACTGCTTTTGAAAGTCCTTCATCTAAAGTAAATCTTTCTTTAGAATAAGCAAGAGATAACCCTAATTTTGCCCATTGTTTATGAATATTTTCGGCATATTCATCTTTCCAAGACCAAGCATGTTTAAGCCACTCATCTCTATCCATATCTCTTGGATTAATTCCCATATCTTTAAGTTTCTTATCAACTTTAGCTTGTGTAGCAATTCCAGCATGATCCATCCCTGGAACCCATAAAGCATCAAAACCCTTCATCCTCTTATAACGAATTAACACATCTTGTATAGAGGTATCCCAAGCATGCCCAATATGAAGTTTACCTGTAACATTAGGAGGTGGTATAACAATACAAAACGCTTTTCTACTTTTATCCACTGACTCAAAATAACCAGCTTCCTTCCATTCTTCATATTTATTTTCTTCTACTTGTTTATGATCATATTTCTTATCCAACATATTTATCCTCTTTTCTATATTTTTTATATTCTTGAATGAGAGCATCTAACTCAACATCTATAAAATTTTTATATTCATTATCATTCTTTTCTTTAAGTAAAGCATCAATCTGTTTTAAAGAACATTCCATTAAATGAAAATGATAATGTTTCTCATAATTAGTAAGTTTAACTTTCTCCATATTAACTTCTTTAGGAACATCAATAACAAATAAATCTACATTATTTTCTCTATTTACTACTCCCTTTTCTCCAGGAAACCCTTTATGCCAAAATATAATATTTCCAACATACTCCATTTCCCCATAAGTTACATTTATTCCTAATTCTTCTTTTAATTCTCTTTTAAGTGCCTTCTTTAAATCCTCTTTATTTTCCACTCGACCCCCAGGAAGATTATAAGAGTCATCCATATTCGTAACATAAATATTCCCATTATAGTCTTGAATAACTGCTCTAACTTTATGTACACGAGAATTTATTTCCTCTCTTTCTAAACTATCTTTATTAACTAACATAATTAAACCTCCAACAAAAAAAGGAAGCACCAAAGGGTAGAGAAACTCCACGGTACCACCTTTTATTTTACTTATTTTGATAACGTCTTTTAAGACGAGCATACGAGCCAGCTCCCAAGCAACCTTCAGACTTCTTCAATACTTATTTCCACCAACCATAAGCTCTCTATCAAAGAATAAAATCTTACTCCTCTTGTTCATCGCTTTTAATAATGATATTTTAACAAACTTTCTTATAAATTTCAACCACTAACTTGAACCAAACCATTACTATCAAAGGTATAAACCATATGTGTACTAGTAATAGTAACTACAAATCCACCATTAGATGCTGTAACACTAAATGCTCCATCATAATCCTCAGTTCCTACATCTATAGCTTCTGATAAAGCAAATTCAGGATCAGAATATTTATGAATATTAAGTTTATTATTTGAATCAACAACTACATAATAATTATCTTGTAAATCAACATAACGATAAGCTCCATCTTCTTCTCTCAATCGGTTACCCTCAAAATCATAAACATAATACTGATTATTTTGTTCTACCTTTACATAGCTACTTGTATAATCTAAAATACGATATCCATAAGCAGCACTAACACTTTGACCTACATTATTATATAATTGATAAGTTCCACTAGAAGTTCCTACTTGATAATATTCACCTATCTTTTCAATAAGATCATAATCAAATCCAATTGTTCCTGCAACATTATCACTAATTCTAATAAGTCCATAATCACCATCAGTTTTAGCTTGAGCCATAATATAAACAGCATCAGTATCTATAAAAGTAACTTCTTTTTTACCAGTATAACTTCCACTATCAACAGTAGAATATCTAGCCAAATCTTTACTTGTCTCTAAATCATAAAGAATAACAGTTGGATTATTTAAATCTATAGTATCTAAGATAAATACATAGCGATCATTAAATATTGGTATCCATCCTACACTACCACTCTTATCCTCTTCTACTTCATTATGACTATAAAAAGAATCAGTTGCTATCGTACAATTAGTTAAATCTTCTGAATTTTCATTAGAACATTTATAAGTACCCAAAACTTCCTTTTTCTCTTCATCCTGATAGAAATATAACACTCCATCAAAATAACTAATATAATTATACTTAGCACTCATAATTCCATCTTGTAAATCAATAGAAGTAGTTCTTTCACGATTATCTCGTGTATAGGTTACATCAAGTATACCTTCATTAATAGAAACTTCATAAGCTCTTTTCTCCTCAACAAAAACCTTATCTTCATTATAAATATTTAAAGGATTATAATATGTTGAATCAATTTCTATACCTTCTTCATTATATCTATTATTTTGATAATCACGAATAAAAATCTGATTACTATCAATTAAAACAGCATAATCATCTAACAACTCAATATAATCATATGCATCATCAAAAATCAAATTACCATCATAATCATAAACATAATATCCATTACTATCTACAACAATATGTTCTTCATCATAACTCTTAATCTCATACCTAAGTCCCTGACTTAAAGCCTCACCCTCAGTATTATAAATATAATAACGAGCATTTGTATTAACAACAAAATCTGACTCACTATTCATTCTACCTATATAATCATAAGAAAATCCAAGTATTTCTGATATATCAGCACCAAGTTCTAATACTCCGTAACGATTATCTGTATCTCTTAAAATAACTAAATCACTATCACTAAATCCCTTAACTAAATTATAAGTATCAACACTTTCTTGATCTTCAATATTATATAAAATAATTCCATTATCTTCTATAGACTCATTATCAAAAACAAAGACATAACGATCATGATAAATCTTTGATTGTCTTAAAACTACAGATTCATCCTGATAAACATTTCTTGGTCCATCAAACTCATCTTCTTCACTATATGTAGAAACAAAACACAAGTCTTCAGATTTATTCGTACATTCATAAGTGCCAATTTCATCCCCATTGCTATTTAAGAAAATAAGGGTACCATCTCGATAAATATAATTATCCATCTCTACAATTACTTCTGGTTCATCAGGTTCAGGTACTACTTCTTCAGTATCTCTGAAAACAAAGAACAAAACAAGACCAATAATAAGTAGTAGTAATAAAACAGGAACAACTATAATAATAATCTTTTTCTTCTTACTAAATCCTGACCAAATTTCTTTCAATTTTCTCTTTGGCTTTTTTTCTTTCTTGTTTTTCTTCTCTTTTTCATCTTCTAACAATTCAGGCTCTTCTTTTTGAGGTTCTACTGCATCTTCCCCGCTTAACCCAAAAGTAAGATCTTCATCAATTGTCTCTTTACTAACTCCTTCACTATCCAAGTCTTCAATTGGTGTTGGAACATCTCCATCAGGTATATCAAACAAATCTCTAGTTTTTTCTAAATCATCATACTTCATTCTAGACACTCCTCTTTATGCTAAATCAAGTATACCATATTTTTAATCACTTTACTAGGGTTTTTGAGACAAGAAAAAAAGTTAGACACACTCTAACTATTCAGCATCTTTATTAACTTGAATTACTTCTTCATTCTTATAGTAACCACACTTAGTACATGCACGATGAGGTCTAATAGTAGCACCACATTTTGGGCACTTAGTTAATGCTCCAACCTCTTTTTTTAAGTGAGTACGACGCATTCTTTTTTTAGTTTTACTTGTTCTTCTAAAAGGAACTGCCATGTTTTCACTCCTTCCCGTTATCCAACAATTCTGCTAACTTAGCAAATCTTGGATCAATATTATCTTTATTTTTATCTTCACCCAAACTCCAACCATCACCAGATAGGTGTGCATCTTCGGTTTTTGTAAATCTCATGGGTACTTCCAGAACAATATTTTCCCACAAAATCTTCATAATATCAAGTATATTTTGTGATTTTTGATAATATTCCAAGAAATTTTCGTCATTTATATCAAATTCTTCATCTATTTTGCATGTAAATGGATAATCTATTGGTTCATTAGTTACACTATCAGGTAGTACCATAATACCCGTAACAGTAAGATTAACTACTAACATAGACAAAGAATTTAAATGAACACTACCCGTAACATGCAAATTCTTTAAATCAAGTATACCTACACTTGAATACAATGAAGGATCTATATGAAAATCTTCATCATAATTAACAACTTCATTACTTAAACTAGCTAAATTAAGTTCCATTAGTACCAACTCCTACTAAAAGTATATCAAAATTATTTAAAAAAGCAAGAGCGAAACACTCTTACTTAACATCTTGCCTATACATAATTACAAATATGAAAGTGTTAGTTTATATATTTGTTATAAAATGTGTTCTAGCTGTATAGGCAAGGGGTTATTAGGAAGCTCCAACTACAGTGTATGGATCAGATACTGTTCCACTTCCCTGGAATTTTGTATCAGCCTTTAGATTTATTACTGAACGTACACCGCCAGAACCTCGAACAGTCCAATGTGTAAGTTCCCCTTCTTCAGTTAGAGCTAAAACATATGCTGGATATTCATATGAAGAATTAAAATAATAGGGGGACATGGTCCAATATTCCTGATTTGAATATAAATAATAATTTTTGTTGTTAAAAAATCCTCCACCAGCAAAGGCTACTTCATCTGCTGTAATGAGTCCTACTGGTTCTTTGATGATATCACTACTTGTACATGCCAAACTTGGACTTTTACTGTTTACTAATCTTCTATGTACTGCATAGTAATGACTAGACCCCGTACTACTCCATGAATATCCGCTTGCCATGTTTCTATCACTACAGAATCCTATACTTGTATCGATATACTGTGAATTTTGTATTGCTGATAATCCGCTACTACTATACCATAACTGTAGTGTGTTTAGTATTGGACTATCCGTTGTTTGTCCATGCTGCTCACCTGTGGTGTACTTGAGTCCTACATACTCACTTCGAGTATAACTACTATTGAATGGATATGTTGCACCACTATTAATTAAAGTTCCTGTTCCTGTTGTTGCTGTACTTGTCCCATTATAAATGAGTCTTACACTTCCATCTCCATTTACTCTCACGATTCTCCAATAGAATCCTCCAAATCTTACCCAATTATCGGTTGGTGCTCCTGCAAAGTAATATGAAGTTCCCTTCCAATCACTTGTTGTGAACACTGTATTGGTTGTAGTAGATGTATATGGTGTACTAAAGCTTCCTCTATTTCCTATGTTATACCCTGCTATGATTTCTTGCATAGTTCTTTCTGCTACTTCAGTCTCAATACTTTGTGATACACTATTTATATTTCCTGCTGCATCTATTACTTGTACAGCTATATTATATGTTGTTCCGCTTTCTAAGTTATTAAATGTATAGGTATAACTTGATTCTGTTGTATTTATATCTGTATAACTACTTCCGTTATTATTACTGAATTTGTATTGCACTATTCCACTATGTGTATCACTTCCATTTACTGTTACTGTGATACTGTTCTCTGTTACACTTGTGCTTGCTATTGTAACATTTGGTATCTCTCCATCTACTTGATAAAACTCACTACATCCACTTGCTATTTGATTATATTCATCTGTCACTTGGACACATACTTTTTGTGCTGAACTATTATTATTGAGTGTTACACTAAATGTATTATCACTTATGTTTGCACTTGTATTTGGTGTACAACTGTCTTCTGTTGTGGTACAGTATAATGCTTCATATTTTCCTGTTTGCGTTTCTACATTGACATTGATACTTGCACTTTTTACCCATCCATTATTTCCACTTACTGTTATTCCTGTTAAGGTTACTTGAGGATTCTTGTATTCGTCTCCTTCTTCTATTGTTATATTTCCACTTATACTACTTCCTATATCATCATTTTGATTTGCTTCTTCATTTGGATATTCTATTACTACATAATAATATACTTCTGCTCCTTCTTCTGTTCCTAATATGATCTCACTATCTAATAATGTTGTCTTTCCTTCATTAGTATGGATTGTTCCACTATTAACTATAGAACCTAATTGTTCTATATTATTCCCTGTACATTCTTCATAATAGATAGTATTTACTCCTTGTCTTTCTTCTTTCTTTGTACATGTATAACTTGCATCTATCTCTGTTGTTGTTTTATATACTGTGTAATTTAGAGGTGTAGTAAAAGTATTAGTTCCATTAAAAATTACGTTATAGATCATTGGGGTTGTTCCTGTTGCTATTACTTTTATTCCTGCTATACCAATATGTCCTGGATACATATCTACATTATTAAATTCTATAGTTCCCTCAGCATTAATACCCTCTGATTCTATTACCGTAGTAGTACCTACTGCTACACCACCTTCACCTGATGCATTAGTTCTACTTGTAAAGTAAGCAAAAGATACACTAGTAGATAGCAATAATACTCCTACTAGATATAGAATAAACACTTTCTTATTCTTAAACTTTTCTACTAAACTCGACATTTTATTCCTCCTATATAGGAAGCTCTACTTCATTTTATAATCTATTAAATGAAGGTATTATACTACTGATGAGTTTCCTAGCTTATATAAAAATTATAATATTACCTAGATAAGAAGTCAAGAAAAATATCGGTATTTATTCACTAATTTTATATTAAATAAACTTTAATGAGAAAATATTATCGGTGATTAGAATGATTTATGGAGAAAAGTTAAAGTCAATAAGAACACGCGAAGGATTAACACAAGAAGAATTAGCAAAATTAATAGACGTTAGCAAAAGCTTATATAGCAGATATGAAAAAGAAATACAACTAATTCCTGCAAAACACTTAATAACAATTTGTAATCATTTTGATGTATCTATAGATTATATATTTAACTTAAATGATAAAAAACAATATCCTAAAGTTATACCTAAAACAGATAAAATTAAAGCAGGATTAAAATTAAAAGAATTCAGAAAAGAAAATAATCTTACACAAGAAAAGTTAGCAAATATATTAAACACAACACAATCTGTTATTGCTGACTATGAAAGAGGAAGATATCTAATTGCTACACCTTTTCTTTATCAAATATGTAAAACATATCGCATTAGTGCTGACTACCTTTTAGGTAAAATAGATAATCCCAAGTATTTAAAGTAAAATACTTGGGATTCTTTTTATACTTTCGACATTGTCGAATTTATAGGGCTTGTTTTCATGAAATGACTATGTTACTATTCTTCTAGAGCATTAGGAAGGATGTCTATTAGTGTTTCCTTTTCCTGCTATACTTATCTCCTTTTTTGGGGGTTTTGTTAACGTAGGAAGGAGTGCATTAATGAAACTAAGAGCAATTTTAGATTCTATCATGGCTTTTTTAGGCCAAATAATAAGACATCGACGCTTCAACATTGTAATAAACAACGTAGAAGTCCATGTCTACAAAATGAAATAAGTAGGCACATCGTTTCCTAATGCTCTACAAGTTAAGTATAACTTATTTTTCAGATAAATACAAGTGGTTTTCTGTATCAAATCTCTATTATGGGAGATGATAATAAGAAAAAGTACTAATTAGTAGAGCTGTTATCAACATTAATTCTATAAAATAAATTTAAAATAAATGTTTAGTTTTATTTTTTTAGTACTTTTAGATAAACAAAATACTATTTTTTTGATACAATTAAAAAGGTGATTACAAATGGAAGCAGTTGGAATTATTTGTGAATATAATCCATTACATAATGGACACATCTATCATATAAAACAAGTAAAAAAGTTATTTCCAGGAAAAGCAATTATATTAGTATTAAATGGTTATTTTCTAGAACGTGGTGAAGTAAGTATATTATCAAAAGAAAATAAAACAAAACTAGCTTTAATCTATGGTGTAGATTTAGTAGTAGAACTTCCCTTTATCTTTGGTACGCAAAGTGCCGATATATTTGCTGATGCAGCAATAAAAATATTAGGATATTTAAATTGTTCCTATCTAGTATTTGGTAGTGAATCAAATAATATAGAAATACTTGAAAAAGTAGCTTTAACTCAGGATACTCCCGAATATAATGAAAAAGTAAAAGAACTACTTAAAACAGGAATAAACTACCCTACTGCTTTAGCTAAAGCTCTAGATATTAAAGAAGATATATTTAATCCTAATGATTTATTAGGAATTTCTTATATTAAAGCAATAAAGAAGAATAAACTAGATATTAAACCAGTTACCATTAAAAGAACTAGTGATTATCATAGTACAGAAGAAGAAAGAGATATAATTAGTGCTAGTAATATTAGAAACAAACTAAAAAACAATATCGACATAACAAACTATGTACCTAGAAAAACCATAAAACTAATTGAAAATATATCTTTAGAAGATTTATTTCCCTTTATTAAATATAAAATATTAACAGATACAGATTTAAGTAGATATTTAACTGTAGATGAAGGAATAGAAAATAGATTAAAAGAAAAAATAACAGATGCTAAATCATTAGAAGAATTTATCATGAGTATTAAAACGAAAAGATATACTTACAATAAAATCACAAGAATGTTAATTCATATATTAACAAGTCTTCCTAAAGAAATTAATAAACTAGCTAGTATTGAATATATTAAAATATTAGGTTTTAATAAAAGAGGAAGATCTTATCTTCATGAATTAAAAGAAGACATAGAAATATCTTTAATTCCTATTCCTAATTCTTTACAATACAAATATGAACTTATAGCTGCCCAAATCTACAGTTTAATTAGTAAAAATAAAATATTAATATTTGAAAAAAGCAATAAACCTATTTTCTTTGAATAGATTTTTGCTTTTTTTCTTTTTATCTGCTATAATAAAGCACACAAAGGGGGATAAAGCTTATGAAACTATATACTTGCATAATTAAAATGATAATAAATAAATTAGTTAAAAGGAAAAACAACGGAGAATGCATAAAACTTTTTTGTGAAGAAATGGGTATCGCTTACATAAAGCTTGCACAAATTCTTGCTATGCAAAACTATGGAAACTTATTTACAGAAACTGACCGCAAAAGTTTAAGTAGTATATGTGATTTTGTTAAACCAATCCCTTTTTCAAATATTAAAAATTTATTAGAAAATGAATATGGACAATTAGATAAAATATTTAAAGAAATTGATGAAAAGCCAATTGGTGCAGCTTCGATCTCTCAAGTACACAAAGGCATTTTATTAAATGGAGATATTGTAGCCATCAAAATAAAAAGAAAAGATATTACCGAAGGCCTAGAAAATGACATCAATAAAATGAAAGAACTAATTAAAAAATATATAACTTTCTTAGAAAGACATCCTAAGTTTCAAAAACTAATAAAAAAATACATTCCTATATTAGATTTTCACAATTTAATTGGTGGAGAAAAAGGACTAGAAATTTACTATAAATGGATATTAGAAGAAACAGATTTTTTAAATGAACAAAACAACATTTTAATGTATCAATCCTTCATTGACCAAGTAAATAAATATAATATAAATCCTCATATAGTAATACCCAAAGTTTATAAAGATTTATCTACTCCAAATGTTATTGTTATGGAATACATAAATTATCATACAATTAAATATTTAGAACATAATGAAGAAAATAACAAAAAACTAAAAAAAGCAATAAACAATTATTTGTTACTAAGTTTTAAAGCCCTTCTAGAAGATAAAGATGTAATCTTTCATGGAGATCCTCATGAAGGCAACTTATATATAGATAATTTTGGAAATCTAGGATTTCTAGATATGGGATTAACATTTAAGTTATCCCAAGAAGAAAGAGAATACACAAGAAATTTTTTTATCGCTGTTTACACTAGAAATGCTTCAAAAATATTTGAACTAATATCTAGTTTTTCTCATTTATCAAATGAAAATAAAAAAAGAATAAAAGAAGATATAGATGATTATTGTCTAAATCTTAACACTAAAAATATTACGAGTTGTTTTATTGATATGGTAAATATATGTTTACTATATAATGTTGCTCCCCCAGAATTTTTATATAAAATGGCTAAAGCTTTTATATGTTTAAATGGAATTAATTATTTAATTGAAAATGATACATCAATTATAGATCTATTAAAAAAAGAAACATTTGAATATTTAATAACTAAATATATCAAAGACTCTATTGGTCTTACTATCAAAAGTCTAGATATCGCACCTCATTTATTAAAAAGCACATTAAAACATGGACTTTTAAAAACACTAAAAGAAGACAAAACACTCCCTAGAAAAGAACTATTACAAATGAAATATAATCTACAAACCCTACATACTTTAATAAAAATGGAATTAGAAGAAGATATTGAATTACACAGATAAAAAGCAATAATCTTTTAAATAGTTTATTGCTTTTCTTTTTGACATTTAGGACAAAAGTAAGTACTTCTTCCACCCACTTTAATATTTTGAATGATAGTACCACAAACTGTACACTTTTCTCCTTCTCTTTTATGTACTTTTAAATTTTGTTGAAATCTTCCTGTAACCCCTAAACTAGAGGTATAACTCCTTATAGTAGTACCACCCATTTCTATAGCTTCCCTAATAATTTCTTTAGCACCATTGCAAATTCTTTCACACTCTTTTTTAGTAACTTTACATGCTTCTTTTATAGGATTAATTCTAGCATAAAACAAAACTTCATTAGCATATATATTCCCTAGCCCACTAATAATTGTCTGATCAAGTAAAGCGGTTTTAATAGGAATGTGTTTATTTTTAAACTTTTGAAGTAAATAATCTGAGGTCAACTCTTTATCTCCAGGCTCTAACCCTTGTTTTTTAATACATTCTGTATTATCCAAATCTTGTTTTAAAATGAGATTCATTCTTCCAAACTTACGGGTATCAGCATATCTTAAAGTACTATCATCTTGAAAAGTAAAAATTACATGTTCGTGTTTATCTTTTATATCACTCTTATCTTTAATAAAATATTTACCTTCCATTCTAAGGTGTGATAATAAGTAATAATGCTCAGTCTCAAAAATTAACCATTTTCCCCTTCTTTTAATATCAATAAAAGATTCTCCAACTAAATCCTTTTTAAAAGAATCTAAATCACTTTCAATCATTGGATTATAATACACATCTACACTTTTAATTCTTTTATTTAATACTTTTGTCTTTAAAGTATTTCTAACTGTTTCTACTTCTGCTATTTCTGGCATACTACAAACCTCGGTTTCTATCCATTTTAATTTTATTATAAAGTAAAAGAAATTCATCATGAGCAATATGATTTCTTTCTTCAGAAACTTTTTTTAATTCATCTAAATTACCTAAACAATCATATCTTTTTAAATCTAATTTATATACTCTTTCAAACAAATAAATTAATTCATCATAATTAGCTTCTCCTAAAAAATCAATTAATGCTTGACTATCTTTATATATTTCTGCATTTAAAAATGAATCAAACAAAGAAAAACGATCGCACAAAATATTTGCCATAAACAAAACACCATTATACGCTTTACTTTCATAATTAAGATCAAAATATTGCTGCATAACTTTACCATTAACATAGTTTAATTGATACCTTTCCTCAATTAAACCACTACGCCGTATTAATATATCTCCTTCAATACTAAATTCTTTATGATAAGCTTTAATCGCATGACCAAGCTCATGAATAAAAGTAGCGATAGTATACGGTTTATCTAAAGAAAAATTAGCGATAACAATTAAACGTTGAACATCTTTAACATAAAATTTTGAACCATCAAATTGAATAATTGGTTTAGCCTCATAAACACCACTTGCTCTTTTAAGCTCTTTTTCTCCTACAATATCATTAACATCTAACATATCATGATCGGATAAAACAGAATAAACATTCTGATTAAAGACAAAAGTAGTATTTAAAAAAACTTGATAGACCAAAGATTCATTATCTTTTCCTAAAAACTGAATAAGACTACCATAAACTTTCTTTAAAAAAGGAATAAAATCCTCTGGATACTTATATTTATCAATAATATTTTGAAAATCCATTATTTCGCCTCATATAAGTCTTTTCCTCTAGCTATACCAACTTTTAGAGGAACATCAAGCTTAATGACATTTTCCATAACCTCTTTAACAATCTTAGTTACTTGTTCTTCTTCTTCTTTAATTGTATCAATAACTAATTCATCATGAATTTGTAAAACCATCTTACTCTTAATATTTTGCTTCTTAAATTCTTCAAAAACTAATACCATAGCTTTCTTAATAATATCCGCACTAGTCCCCTGAATTGGTGTATTAAGAGCAATTCTCTCTCCGCTAGCTCTAATCATATAATTGCGGTTATTTAACTCTTCAATAGTTCTTTTACGATTAAATAAAGTACGTACTGAACCAGTCTCATAAGCTTCTTTAATTATATTATCCATATATCTCTTAACACCTGGATAAAGCTCATAATATTTATTAATAAAATCTTGAGCTTCTTTACGACTTATATTTAAATTTTCTCCTAAGCCAAATCCACTAATTCCATAAACAATACCAAATATAACCGCTTTAGCAGTAGATCTCATCAGTTTAGTTACATCTTTAGCATCAACTCCATAGATATCTGCAGCTACTTTTGTATGAATATCTTCCCCATTTCTAAAAGCTTGGATAAGTTCTTCAGAACCAGATATATGAGCAAGTATTCTTAGCTCAATTTGGGAGTAATCAATACTTAAGAATAAATCATTTGTAGGAAGAAAAGCGCGTCTTACCTTTCTACCTTCTTCTCCCCTTATAGGGATATTTTGTAAATTTGGTTCCACACTAGAAAGTCTTCCTGTTCTAGTTAAAGTTTGTTTAAAAATAGTATGAATCTTCCCATCAGGAAATTTAGCATTCTCTAAACTAACCGTATAAGTAGAAACAATTTTACTATAATTCCGATATTCTAAAATAAGATCAATAATTGGATGTTTTCCTCTAAGTTTTTGAAGTGTTCCAGCATCAGTTTTATATCCTGTTTGATTCTTCTTTCCACTAGTAAGTCCTAATCTTTCAAACAAAACTTCTCCAAGTTGTTTAGGACTAGAAATATTAAATTCTACTCCTGCCATATCATAAATCTCTTTAGATATAGCTTCTATCTTTGCCTCAGCCTCAGACTTAATTTCATCTAACACTCCACTGTCGACCTTAACTCCAAAATATTCCATATCAGCAAGAACATAAGAAAGAGGCATTTCTATATCTTTAAATAATGTATACATATCTTCTGTTTTAAGTTGATTTACATAATCATCTCTAACATCATAAATAAATCTAGATTTTAAAACAATATCTTTTTTTAACTGATCAAGATCACTAAATCCTTTTTTACGAGCTTCTTCATAAAATTCGACATTAATTCCCTCTGGATGCATAAGATAAGCAATATCATCTTTTGTAAACCCATTAACAAGATAAGCAGCAATCATCAAATCAAAATTAACTGGACTCATACCAACATTATTTTTCCTCAAAGTAATATCCAATGCTTTTGCATGATAAGTATAAACAATTTTTTCTTTTAAAAGATTAGGAATATCTTGTATATATTTTTTATCTAAAAAATAATTATGTTCCTTATCACTAAGTCCAATACCAAGTATTTCTCCTTTATGATAATTTTCTTGATCTAATTCGACATAAATACTAACTTCATCACCAAGCAAAACTTCAGAGATATCTTGAACTTCAGTAAAGGAGATATCCTCTTTTACTTTCTGTTTATGATCAAAATTCTTAAGCAAAGAATAAAACTCTAAAGACTCAAAAATATCTGCTAACTCTACTTCTTTAGGACCTGTATATAAAATATCATCAAAACTAATATTTAAAGGAACATCTTTATAAATCGTAGCTATTTCTTTACTCATAAAAGCATTATCCCGATCAACTTCTAACTTTTCCTTAGTTTTCCCCTTAATAGAATCAATATTCTCATAAATACCTTCTAAAGAACCATATTCTTGAAGTAATTTTAAAGCAGTTTTCTCACCAATTCCTCTAACCCCAGGAATATTATCGGAAGAATCACCTGCTAGAGCTTTTAAATCAATTATTTTAATTGGTTCAATTCCATATAAAGCCTTAAATGTTTCTGGATTATAACGAATAAAACCAGTCTGCTTTAAAAGTTTTACTTCAACTTCTTCATTAATTAATTGTAATAAATCTTTATCACTAGAAATAATAGTTGCTACATATTCAGGATCTATATTGGCCATTTTAGCAAGCGTACCTATAATATCATCAGCTTCATATGGTTCTAATTCTAAATATTTAATTCCCATAGCATCTAATATTTTTCTTGCGATAGGCATTTGTTTTATAAGTTCATCAGGTGTAGCTTGTCTTCCTTCTTTATAAAAATCATATTTTTGTTTCCGAAAATTCTTTCCTATATCAAAAGCAACCGCAATATATTCTGGTTTTTCTTCATTGATAATTTTATTCATCATAGTCGTAAACCCATATAAAGCATTCGTAGGAAAGCCCTTACTATTTCTCATCATATTTTCTGAATAAGCTGTAGCATAATAACTCCTAAACATCAAATTATTTCCATCTACTAATATTACCTTTTTCATCTCTTCACCTCTAACATCTAAAAAAATTATAACATTTTTCCCAAGAAAAAAGAAGACTTATCGCATCATTCTTCTATCTAAATAACTTTTAAAAGCTTCTCTAAAACGAAAAGCAAATAATAAATCATTTTTTATACACTCATCAAGCTTTACTTTAAATACAATATCTGTCTGATATCTTTCCCATATAGCTGCTTTTGCCTCAGGGTGTAAACTAATAAATGTAAAATCAATAATACTTAAACTAGGATTTCTAAGTCTTTCTTCATAACTAGGCATACCATTATACATCATTATCCCCTCCAATAGGGTCTTATTTTATCATGAAACTTTCTTTTTAGCTATAATTTTTTTACTATTTTTGGCCTGTATACGATAATTTACATCAGTTGCCAGTATACTATAAAGAATGGATACAACAGGAACACTAATAAGCATACCGACAATACCCGCCAGACTAGCACCTATCGTAACAGCAACAAAAACCCATATACCAGGAAGTCCCACTGATTTACCAACAACTTTAGGATAAATAAGATTTCCTTCAAACTGTTGTAAAATAATAATAAAGATAATAAAGATTAACGCTTTAATCGGACTTACCATAAAAATGAGAAATGCCCCAACAATCGTTCCAATGAAAGCCCCATAAACAGGAATTAAAGCAGTAACACCTATTAAAACCGATATAGTTGCAGCATAAGGAATCCCTAAAATGAGCATGCCTATAAAACATAAAACTCCAATAATAACAGCTTCTAAACATTGTCCACTAACAAAATTAGCACAAATACGATTAGAAAGTCTAGCTATATCTCTAATTTTACTTACTTTATTAAGTGGTAAATAAGCTTTTAATACTTTATTAAGTTGAGAAAGTAATTTTTCTTTTTGAACTAATAAATAGATAGCAAAAACAAAAGCAATAACCGTATTAACAACAACAGAAATCACATTAGAAGCAACACCTAAAGTAACTTCCAATACATGTTCACTATTGTTTTTAATAAAATCTATAGCAACACTTCCAAAATCCTTAACGCTCTCTTCTATTTCTGTTACCACTTCAGGATCAATATTAAACTTATCTAATAATTCTTTAACATTTTCTTCATACACTGGCATATTATCTACAAATAATTCGACAGTATTTTTAAGCTGAGGAATAATTAACAACAGTAATACAACAATAAAAGTAAACACGATAGCAAGTGACAATAATAAACTAATTGTTCTTTTACTTTTTTCATTCATTTTAGCCTTATTAAGTAATTTCTTCTCTATTAAATTAATCAAAATATTAAGAACAAAAGCGATAACTATTCCTAAAATAAAAGGCATAATTAACTTAAGAATAAAACCTAAAAAGTTCCATATTTCTTTAATATGAATAAAAGCAAAGATTAAAACAACAGCAAAAATAATGAATTTAATCATATCTTTTTTATTTTCTTTCGTCATCATAAATCACCTATCAATATTATAATATAATGTTATAAAAAAATAAATAAAAAGAGTGTTATTTTTCACTCTTCCTATGTTTCTTTACAAAACATATAATGATAACAACTATTACAATTAAAGCACTTATTCCCAAGATTAAAGGAATTAGTGGAAATTCATTTTGAACTTTTGCATCCACTTGTGTACTTTGATCAACATTTTCATCAGTTTCAATATCCGTTTGTTTTTCTTCTCTATAAATATTTAATGTATATTCTCTCTTTGTTCCATCCTCTGCTTTAACAGTTAAAACAATTTTATTTTCTCCTACTTTTATGGAATGATTCCCATCCCCATCTAAAGTAGCCTTATTATCTTCTAATGTTGCACTAATTAAAATATTTTCTACATCATAATCAACAACTATATCATAAATTAAGGTATTTTTATCAAACTCAATATTACCAACACTCAAAGTAATATTACTTAAATAATTAACATCAGATAATTTCTCTTCATCTTGTTCTTCAGAAGATGGCTTATTTTGATTAGATGGCTTATTAGGTTTATCTTCTACTGGTTTACTAGGTTCTTCTGGAGTTACTACTGGCTCTTGAACTTCTTCTTTTTTTAACTCAATTTTTTTAGTTACATCATTAGTAACAATATCCTTATCTCCATCACTAGCCGTTATATTCGTAAAACTTATATTCGTACTTTCTCCATCATTTAAACTTTTATTTTTAAAAGTCATAGACATTACATTAGTACCACTGTTTACTCCAGTTGATTTATAAATTACTATATTATTTCCCTGAGTTAAATCAAAATTTTCTAATGCTTTAATAGATACTAATTCTATTTTATTAGTATCATATTTCAATGTTCCAACTAAACCACATAAACCATTACAAGTATCACTAAAATCTACTAAATCATCAACTCTAACATATAACGTAACTTCATTATCAAATGTACTATCCCCAACTATGTTAACCTTAAAACTACTAGCATGAACCAAATTAACACCTAATACAAATACAAATAACCCCAATAATAGCTTTTTCATTATTCTACCTCCTCTATTTTTGCTACATCTCTACTTATTTTTACTAAATCTGTTATTCCCACACTTCCTGTTTCTGTTACATTTCCTGCTATTTCATATACTCCATCTAATTCTTGTACTTTGGCTAAATGTCTTTTTACTTTTACTAAATCTGTTACAGAAATATTTCCATCTCCCGATACATCACCTTTAACTACAATATCCATATCTAGTATACTTTGCTCATACTCATTCATAACTCTAGCAAGCATTCCTGTTCCTACGTTTCCTTCAACTTCTTTAGTACCTGTAGCATCATATATCTTTACTTTACCATTATTTACAATATTTAATGAAGAAACAAAATCATCTACACTTGTATTCTTTTTAATATTCTTAATTAAATCCTTAAGATTATCTACTACATATATTTCTGTATCTTGAAACAAATCTTTACTATCAACAAATGTTACATAAAAACCTCCTTGAGTAGCAACGCCTTCTTCAGCAGATTCTTTAATATCACAATAAAGCCAAACACTAAGTAAATCTACATCTTTACTAATATCTTTTTCAAATAAAATACTAGCTGTTCCATCATTAAGTTCTTTGCCACCAAAAGTAACTTTTTCATTTTTGGTTTGCGATTCTCCATTTATTGTAAAAGAGTAGCTAAAATCAAACACATAATCTTGATCTTCATCAAAACCTATTCCAGATATTTTTATATCTATAGGAGCATTTCTTGTAGCTATATATGAAAAAGAATTATGGCCTTCTGACGATTGTAAATACAAATTTTTATTATTTACCTTCAACCGTACATTAGCTAAAGATGGAGCTGATGTTAATTTTAAAGTAACACCTCTCATATAAATAATTTCTTTACCTTTCTTCACAACTAATTGATATGTTGGATTGTTGTAAGCTTTAGGATTAGAAACATTTACTAATAAACCAATATGATTTAAATCATCTCCACTAATTGTTCCAGTAGATAATACCTCATGTTCATCATCAACTAAATTAACCCAATTACTATAAGTTAATTCATATTCATAAATTTCATCATCATTAAAATCACTACCCATAAAATTCAAATAGATAAAAGAATATTTATCAAATACATCTTCATTAGTATCGTAAAGATTATTTATAAAGTAATAACTACCATCACCTGCAAAAGAAGACAAATTTTTTACTCCATTCTCATAAAATACATCTACATCTATAGAAGCATCTTGTCCAATACTATTATATTTAGCTTCTAATGAAGAAATAACATTAGCTATTTCTACTTCAAATTCATATATTGAAAAATCATATAAATATCCAGTGGTATTTAATTCCAAAACTAAATTTTTTAATTCTAAACTAAACCCTTCATTTAAATCCAACCCATTAACTTCTTGTTCATCCTGATATAAAATATTATCTCCAGAAGTTACTTTAACTTTTATATTATAATTTTGATCTAAATACTTATCTCCTTTAAGATAATATGATAGAGTATGTTCTTTATTATGATATTGATTAAAAATAACATAATATGGATTATTATATTTATCTGTTTTTAATATATCTACATCCGCTTTATCAGTATATGTCAACTTAAATTCATAACTGGGTAATTCCTTATCTTCATATAAAGTAAAATTGGCATAGCTATATAGAACATCACCTTCTAAATACTCTATTGATAAATTATTGTAAAATTCTCCTAAATAAGCTGACAATCTAAAATAAGTTTTTCCATTCATCTTATAAGTAACATTTACTCCCTTTTCAAGCTCACTGCCTAAAAATTCTAATCTTTCATCATAAGTAGCATTTTCTACCCTATACAAAGCATCATCTATTAAATTTTCTCCTTTTAAAGTCAAAGAAATATTCTCTTTATTATTAATCATTAATTGATTACTTTCACTAATAAGTATATCTTTATCTCCCTGTTTTACATTAGTAAAATATATTTTACTATCTTTTACTTCATTAAAATAAGTTACTTTTAAATTTATGGTTTTACTATCATATATCTCATTACAATTCCGATCATTGCAAAGTTGAACAGTAAAATTATAATTCTCTTTATCAGTTCCTACATTAAGAGCAATTAAACTATTCTCATTACCATAATGTTCAAAATAACCTCCATTTCCCTGTGCATCTATTGATCGAATAAATAATCTTTCACCATTATCATTTAATACAGTATAATCTAAATATATACTATCATAACCATCTACTAAATAAACATCATTTTCTTGCTCTAAATATTTATCTCCTTGTTTTACACCATTTATTTGTAACTCAGGATCACCTTCTAAAGCTTCAACTGGAATAACCCAAATAAAACTCTGAATAAATAAAACTAATACTAAAATAATATTAACTAGTCTTTTCATTATTCTACCTCCTCTATTTTTGCTACATCTCTACTTATTTTTACTAAATCTGTTATTCCCACACTTCCTGTTTCTGTTACATTTCCTGCTATTTCATATACTCCATCTAATTCTTGTACTTTGGCTAAATGTCTTTTTACTTTTACTAAATCTGTTACAGAAATATTTCCATCTCCCGATACATCACCTTTAACTACAATATCCATATCTAGTATACTTTGCTCATACTCATTCATAACTCTAGCAAGCATTCCTGTTCCTACGTTTCCTTCAACTTCTTTAGTACCTGTAGCATCATAAATTTTTACTTTACCATTATTTACAATGTTTAATGAGGAAATAAAGTCATCCACACTAGTATTTTTCTTAATATTCTTAATTAAATCTTTAAGATTGTCTACAATATACAATTCTGTATCCTGGAATAAATCTGTACTATCGACGAATGTTACATAAAAACTACTTCTAGCAAGTTCAACTTCTTCACATTCAACACGAAATTCATAAGATTCTACATCGTCATCAATCTTTTCATTATAATTAACAAAAGCTTTTCCTGCATTTAATTCCTTTCCTGTAAAGACTACTTTATCTGTTTCCTCATAGACTTTATCTTTATACTTAATAATATTAAACGTATAATTTTCATCTTCATCAAAACCTAAACCAGAAATAACAATATGTAGAGGAGCATTTCTTGTTGCAACATATGAAAAATATTCATAATCAATATTTTGTAAATATAAATTTTTATTTTCTGTTTTCAAAGCAACGTTAGCAAGTGTTGGTGTATCACTTAAATGTAAAACAGCAAGATTAGAATAAATAATTTCTTCTCCTTTTTTAATAATAAAATGATAAGCTGGATTATCGCAATTTAAAGGATTTCCAAACTCTAATAGTAAACCACCATCATTTAATACTTTACCTTTAACTTTTCCACTTAAAACAACATCATGCATTTCAGCAAATTCAAAAACATCAGTTTGATTTCCATAAGCTAAATAATAATCATATTCTTCCTCATCATTAAAGTTTTCACCTATAATATTTAAATAAATAGAAGAATATTTGTTAAATGCCTCACGATTAACTTCATATAAATTCCCGTTAAAATAAAGAGATCCATCACCCATAAAAGCTGATTGATTCATTTTATTATTTTCAAAAAACATTTTCATCTTTAGAGTAGCAAATTTTCCTATGCTATTATATAGAACATTTGAATTATACTTTTCACCATCTATTTCTACCGAAAATTCATAACCATAACCAGCATCAAAAAAATAATTTTCAGTATTAAGTTCTAAAACTAAATTTTCTAATTCTACATTAATTCCTTTATTTAACTCAAGTCCATTAACTTTTAATTCCTTATTAAAAATTATATTTGTATCCCAATTGCCAATATGCTCTACTACTATATTTACATTATAATCTCGATCTAAGTAATCATCTCCTTTAACATAATAAGATAATGAATTTTCATCATTATAATATTTATTTGAAAGAACATAAATACTATCAAAAGAAGATATTTCTTGAGTAGGATAATCAGTATAAACTAATTTACTTTCAAATGGCAATTGATGATATATTTCAAAATAAAATTGACTAGAATTATAATATCGATTATTTTCAACATAACCAACTTCAAAATCCTCAAAAATTCCTTCCAACTGTACATATATTGACCTTTTCTGATCGGTTTTATAAATTGTTTCTATTCCCTTTTCTAATTCACTACCTAAAAGATTTATTTTATCCTCTGAACCTACACCATGAACAGAATAAACTGCATCATCAATTAAGTTTTCTCCCTTTATAATTAAAGTAGCATTCTCTTTGTCATTTAAAACCAATTGACCATATTCATTCATATATATACTACCATTTCCCTGTTTAACATCAGTAATATATAATTTGCTATCTTTTATTTCATCAAAATAAATCAATTTAATTTCCAAAGTCTTTGTATCATATACTTGATCAGAACAATCCCAATCATTACACAAATTTACTTTTACTTCCATAACTTCTTGATCGAACATTATTCGAAATGATGCTAAAGCAGGATACGAAGCTGAAGAAATGGTTGTACTGTTAACTAGGAGTTTCACAAACAACTCTTCTCCATTATCATTTAATACAGTATAATCTAGATAAATACTATCATACCCATCAATCAAATATATCCCATTTTCTTGCTTTAAATACTCTTCTCCCTGTTTTATTCCATTAATCTGCAATTTTGGCGTTTCTAATGCTTTTACGGGCACAATAAACATAAAATTTTGAAATAAAATTCCAACAATTAACAATAAACTAACAAACTTCTTCATCTACTACACTCCAATCGCCTACATTATACCATAAAACATATTAAATAGCAAAAAAATCCATCATAAAAGATGAATTAATAATCTTCATTAATGCTATCAATAAACTCCATTTGTTCATCAACAACACTTTTAAGTCTTCTTTTAAATATAACAACTCTTCTTTTTAATGTCTCGGCATCTTGTTCTATTTTATCTGCTTTAAGTAAAGCATCATTTACTATTCTTGAAGCATTTCTCTTGGCATCTTCAATAACACCTTTAGCTTCATCTCTAGCAACTCTCTTTATTTGATTAGAAGCATCCTCTGCTACAACTAAAGCTCGATTAAGAGTATTCTCCATATTTTGATATTTTACTAAATCTTGCTTTAATTTTTCTATTTCTTGATCTTGTTGTTTCAATTTTGCTAACATAGACTCATACTCCTGAGTAACTTCATTAACAAAATTATTCACTTCAATTTTATTATAACCATTTAAACTCGTATTAAATTTTCTCAAAAGAGCCTCACCTCGACATTACTTCATTAAGTATATTACCATTCTTCTTCTACATCAGATTTATTTTTTTCTGTTTCATCACTAATCTTACCTTGAACATTAACATTCTTAGGGGTACATAAATATATTCCTACCCCAATCTTTTGCATAGTACCACCAATCGCATAGATACAGCCACTTAAAAAGTCAATTATTCTCTTTGCTTGATCAGAAGTAACACGTTTTAAATTAACAACCACACTATTTCTATTTTTAAGATGATCAGCGATTTGTTGTGATTCAGAATAAGCTCGTGGTTCTAACAAAATCATTTTATTGCCTGATTTATCTGCTTCTGCTAATGCATCTGCCTCACTAATATTATAAAACTCATCTTCTGTACCAGTTAAAGTATCATCATCATCCACATCTTTAAAAAGATTTTTAAATTTACCTAGAGCCATATGCACTCCTCCTATTATTAAATTACTCTTTTATTCTATCAAATATTTGTCAAGAATGCAATACTTTCCCAACCCTTTTTAAAAGAAAAAAGTTCAAATTATAGATATTCCATAATTTGAACATTACGTGCTAACTTATCAACTAAATCTTTTTGATCATATTTATTAAAGATTTCTACAAAATTACTATTATCCATTAAAAACATATCATGATATCTAGTAAATATTTCAATCAAATTGGTAACACCCATATCACTTAGATATTCTAAATTCTTAGACACTAACTTTTTATGAGCTTCAATCTCTTTTAATAGAGCACTAGTTGAATTCTCTTTTAAAGCAGCAATATCATCTTTCTTAAAACCAAATTTTTCTAAAAATTTCATGCTACCCCTCTTCCCTTTTCTTCTTCTCTTTCATCTGGAAAAGAACTTAAAATAACTTCACCAATATAATCCATTTCTGGAGTAACATCTATTCCTTCGAACATAACACTACGAACAACATCTCTTAAAGAATAAACATGATAATCTTTGTTAATAAGTGATGGAACAATTTTACTTACAACATTATTAACTAACATTGATAAATTCACATCAGTTGGATTTTTTTCTCTCAAGCTTTTTAATTCTTCTACAATCTTGTGATATACTTCTATATCTTCCGCATCCATCTTAGCTTGTAAATCATCAGCACTTCCATTTGTTGATCGATTAAGTTCTTCTACAGTTCTAATCTCTTGTAAAGGCTTACCAGCAGTATAACTACCAAAGTCTTCAGCATCATACAACTCTTTAATAAATCTATTTCCATTCATAAAGATAAAACCATTATCAATACAAAATTGAACTCTACTAGCAAAAGATACATCATATAATTCATGAATAAATGTATTATCTTCATTTAGAAATGCTAAGTTATTAGTTAAAAATACTTTTAATCTATCCAAAAACGTCTTTTTAAAACAAGCTACTCTTAAATTACTTTGAAAAACATCTTTAAGATTTAAAGCATCAATCTCTGTAAGTGATTGCTCTAATTCAGCCATTTCATTAGCATTCATCGTAAATTCTTTAATAAATTCTCCAGGAAGAGCACTTGTAGTATATCCATGATTTTCTAATAAATCACATACACCATTTGCTCTATCAAAAGAAGCAACAGTTAAGACTGTAACATCATCTAATGTAACATCTTGAACCATTCCATATCTTTTTCTAAACTCCACCATTTCTCTTACTGTCATTTTATAAACCTCCCTTAATAAGCCATAAGTGGCACTTTTTTAGGATCTAAGCCACTACTTTGAAGTAAAATAATTGCTTTATCTAATCCTTTATAATCATATTTAGTTAAAACTGTTGGATTTAAATAAATATCAAGTGCACTTTTACCAATTCTTAGTAATCTATCCATCTTAGCTTCCAATTCTTTATCATAAAGTAAATTAATATGATCTACAAATATATCCAAGCTAAGATCATTTTCTTTAAAGATATTAACATTTCTTCTAATTACTTTTTCATTAAAGTGTTCTAACACTTGATCTAAATCACTTGTTGTATAATCTAAATAATCAAGTCCAATCTCATTAAATAAATCTATTAAATCTTCTCGATCAAACTTCTTTTCTACTACTACTGGCTCTTCTCTTTTTACTGGTGCTACTTCGACAGGTTCTTCTTTTACAGTTTCTTCAACTACTTGAGGTTTTAGTGTATCTGCTTCTTGACTCTTAGCTTCTTGCATTACTTCACTAATACTCTTCTTCTCAGATTCTTTAACTTTAGCATCATAATCATATAATGCATCTTCTGGGAACATAAGTATTTTAGCTGCTTCTCTAGTCTCTTCTTCTGTTAAATCAAATTGTTCTAACAAAGAAGTAATAGAATCTCTTGTAATATTAATATTACCAGCTAAAGCAAGATCAAAGTATTCATTCAACTTTTCTTGATTAGCAACAGCAGCATCCTTTCTAATGCCAATTTCCTCAATTGTCGTAATAGCACTATTCATTTCCTCTTCAACAGAAACAAGCTCTTCTTGACTAGCTTTAATATCCGCATTAACTTTATCAATAGTCTCAGGTAAAGAACTATCTAATTTAGCAACTAAAGCCTCAGGATCAAAATTAATATGTAAACGGTCAATAACAGTTTCATAAGCACTCTTATCAATTCCTTTTAACACTTCCATTAATTTCTTACCCTGTTCACTTAAATTCTTACTATCTGCTTCCAAGCCAGCGATTTTTTCTTGTAAAGAACTCTTAAGCGCTGTAGTACGTTCTTTTGTCTCTTCAGCTTTCTTATGAGCACTCTCCATTTCTTTAAAAATCACACTATCACTGCCACGTAGATTATACAATTTATCAAGAAGTCTAGTAACTTCTGGAGATAATATTTTCATAATCAACACTCCTTATTCTACAAACAATTATAACAAACCCCAAGAAAAAAGTAAACATCTTTTTACATAAAATTACAACTTAATACTTTATGTAAATAAAACGTAAACTAAATTTCATATGGACTAGTAGATGTTCCATTACCTGATTTAATTGTTATATCAGCAGAAAGATTTATGACAGGTCTTACTCCTATCGAGAAAGCAACATAATCGTCGTCATATATTCTTCCATCTGAATAAACAATAAATACTATAGCTAAGTTATTACGAAAGCCATTCGAAGACATAGTCCAATAATCTTGCCCTGTATTTAAATAATAACTACTATTCTCAATTCCGAATGTTCCACCAGCATAAACTACTTCATCTGCGGTGATAAGTCCGATTGGATAATCTAACGCTTTATTTCCTTGATTACTACTTGCTACTGTATATAAATCGCTACCATTTTGACATTCGAATGTTGGCGCTTTATTTGTGATCAATCTTATATATGCTCCATAGTAGGTTTGCGTTGTTCCAGTTCCTCCTGAGCCATTGCTAGTTGTTGAACTTGTACTTGGCTGTCTATCTCCACAGAATCCTGCTTCTGTACTAATTTGACTTGCATAACTTTGCAAGTTATTTTGATACCATGTATCTAGTACTCCTTTGATGGTGCTGTCACTTGTTAATCCATGGACTTGTCCTCTTTGATACATATACCCTACATACATATTATTATTATAGGAACTATTAAATGTGCTTGTTTGGATTTGAGTATTTGTTCCTGTTGTCACAGTTCCCGTTCCATTATAGATTAATCTTACACTTCCATCTTCATTAATTCTAATAATTCTCCAATAGAATCCTGCAAACTGTACCCAGTTGTCTGTTGGATTTCCTGCAAAGTAATAAGTTCTTCCTTTACTTGTATCTGCATAATAAATTGTTCCTGTTGTTGTTTCTTCTACTGTTGTACTAAAATCCGTTCTTGTGGTTTGAGTAGTTGCATTAGCAAGTATCGCATCTTTTAATAAAGTTTGATCTTCATCAAAATACAAATAACATTTTGTTCCTTTAGTAGTTATAGGAGAAACACTTAAAGTTTTAGTATTTACATTATAATTGATTGTAGCATCAATATTACTATCTCCTACTTTACAATAACTTTGCTCCTCATTAAGAGTATAACCTGATTCAGGTATTGTATCTGTTTTAGTATATCCATCTTCACTTTCTATATAAACACCAATTATATTACTCTCTTCCAATTTTGTTTCTTCATCCATAATTGGTACACTCTGATATTCACGATTAGCAAAAACAAATACTCCCAAACATAAAACAATTATCCCAAATACTCCCAATAATAATCTTTTTTTCATTTGCCTCTTCCCTTCTTAGCTATAGAATATACAACATTATAAAGATAATTTCATTACCTTCGACAAAACATGTCAAAACTTCTTATATAATACATATTGTATTATCCTATGTTATATTTCTAATATACATTATTATTGAGTAATAGTCAATATTTTTGTTACTATTTACGTATCAAAAAAACAATAAAAAATGAGATTATTCCCCTTAATTACATTCTCTAACACAAACACTGCATATCAAAAGTTCTTCATAGATATTCTATATACTGTATTATGTTTTTCTCTTTAAATCAAAATAAACAATTCTCGTACATTTTGTACATATTTTTGTGTATTTTTCGTACATTTTTTACGTTTTTGAACATTTTTTTAAAATAACACATTTAAAAAAAGAGAATATAATACATTGGAATATATAAAGGAGGAATATATTTTGAAAAAGAAAATAATTACCATTTTGATTGCTATCATTTTAATCGTTGTTATTATTATCACATCAATCAAATTAACAGACAAAGATGAAGAAAAGAAAAATTTAACAACAATAAGACTTGCCGAAGTAACCCATAGTGTATTTTATGCACCATTATATGTAGCAATTGAAAATGGTTATTTTGAAGAGGAAGGAATAGAAATAGAACTTATTTTAACCCCAGGAGCAGATAAAGTTAGTGCTGCAGTACTCTCAGATACAGTAGATGTAGGTTTTGCTGGTACAGAATCATCTATTTATGTATATACTGGCGGTGAAGAAGACTATTTAGTAACATTTGCAGGACTTACCAAAAGAGATGGCCAATTCATATTAGCTAGAGATTGTTCAAGTGAATTTGAACTAACTGACCTTTATGGAAGTGAAATTCTAGTTGGTCGCGCTGGAGGAATGCCTGCGGTAAACTTCTTAAATGCAATGAAAAATGCAGGAATAGATGTTAGTGAAATTAATGTAAACTACTCTATTGATTTTGCTTCATTATCAGGATCATTCATTGGTGGCATTGGAGATTATGTCAATTTATTTGAGCCTACCGCAACAACAGTAGTAAATGTAACAGATGCATGTATAGTTGAATCAATTGGAAGTTTATCTGGAGAAGTACCATATACTGCTTTTTATGCTCGCAAAAGTTACTTAGAAAATAATGAAGAAATACTAGATGGTTTTACCCGTGCTATAGCAAAAGGTCTAGAATTTGTTTTAGAAAGTGATAGTACTACTACCGCTGAAGTAATATTACCACAATTCCCAGACAGCGCTCTAAATGATATCATTACTATTATTGATAATTACAAAAAATACGATTCATGGCTATCTACTCCATACATAACAGAGGAAAGCTTTACTAACTTACAAGACATGTTAATAAACAATGATTTACTTGGATATTATGTCCCTTATAGTGATTTAATTCATAACTTATATGAATAAACTATTAAGTATTAAAAATTTATCTAAAGTTTATTATAATAAAAAGGAAGAAACCGAAGCTATAAAGGATATCTCATTTGATTTATATGAAGGAGAATTTGTATCAATCGTAGGACCATCAGGATGCGGTAAATCTACCCTTTTAAATATACTTACCAATATGGATACTTTAACTAAAGGAAAAATCGAATTAAAAGATAATTTAAAACTAGGATACATGCTTCAAAGTGATTCGATGCTATCCTGGCGAAAAGTTATTGATAATGCTCTATTAGGTTTAGAAATAAAAAAAGAAAAAACAAAAGAAAATATTAATTATGTTAAAAATTTATTTAAAAAATATGGATTAGCAGAATTTATGGAAAAACATCCATTCGAACTTTCTGGTGGAATGAGACAAAGAGTAGCGCTTATTCGTACTCTTGCTCTAAAACCAGACATATTAATATTAGATGAACCATTCTCAAAGCTAGATTATCAATCAAGATTAAAAGTAAGTGATGATGTTTATAAAATAATTAAAAATGAAGGGAAAACAGCTTTAATGGTAACTCATGACTTAGCAGAAGCTATTAGTATTAGTGATCGTGTAATTGTTTTAAGTGAAAGACCATGTGAAATCAAAAACATTTATAAAATAAAAAGAGAAAAAGAAGGAACACCTATTGAAAATAGAAAAGATAAAAACTTTGCTTATTACTATGATTTAATTTGGAAGGATCTCATGTTCCATGACTAAAGAACATAAAGAATATTTAAAAAAATATAAAAGAGAAAAAGTAATTGTTATATCTTTTCAAATCTTAATCTTAATAGGATTCCTAATTATTTGGGAATTATTAAGCAAATACAAAATAATTAATCCTTTTATTTTCTCCTCTCCATCTAAAGTAATAGAAACTATTATTAACCTTTATTTAAACTATAATTTAATTGGTCATATCTTAACTACACTTTACGAAACATTAATCGCTTTTATTCTTGGTATAACGCTAAGCTTTATTATAGCCATTGTCTTATATGAATTTAAGACACTAAATAAAATAGTTGATCCTTACTTAACTATGTTAAATAGCTTACCTAAAGTAGCACTAGGGCCATTAATTATTATTATCGCTGGTGCAAATACCAAATCAATTATTGTCATGGCTCTATTAATTAATCTAATTGTAGGTATCATGTCAATTTATAATGGTTTTAACAATATAGATAAAGATTTAATTAAACTATTTAAAACTTTTAAAGCAACAAGATTAGATATACTATTTAAATTAACCATTCCTGCATCTTATAAAACCATTATCTCTAGTTTAAAACTAAATATCTCTATGACTTTAATTGGAGTAATCATGGGTGAATTTTTAGTAAGTAAGAGTGGTCTTGGTTATCTAATTATTTATGGAACACAAGTATTTAATCTTAACATGGTAATGAGTGGTATAGTTATACTAATTATTATTTCTTTTGTTCTTTATAAAATCATTACTTATATAGAAAAAAAGTTACTAAAATAGCAAAAGCATCTCTAATTTGAGGTGCTTTTATCATACTATTTTTTGGATAATAAACTTTTTCAGCAATTCTAATTATTACATTCCAATTTGCTTTACTCTATTAAGTAAAGCATCTATTATAGTTTTATCACTAATTAAAGTAATAGAAAATGTTTTGTATCCTATTCTATTTATACTTGCTCCACAATGATATACTGTAGTATTATCTAGTATAAAATACCGATCATGAAACGTACTGTCATATTTTACTGTTAAATTATAATACTGTTTATTATATCTTGTTATATCTTGCTTTGTTAATAAATTATCTTTCTTAGTTATAATTGTTACTTTTATATTTAATCTTTTAATTATGTCTAGTATAGCATGGTCGGCATAGCCATCAATAATTATTAATTCTTTTTTAGCATCCTCAAATATTTCTAATATCTTAGAATAAGCATCATAGATTTGTCCATCAAAATAAATTTCATTTGTTTTCTTTTGTTCTTCAAACTTAACAAATGAATCTTGCAACAGTTTTATTTGTGAATCATGTTCTAATACCATGTTATTGATATATTTTTGTTCCAATAAATTATTAGATATATATTTTCGCATAGTAACAAAAGCATCCATAATAGCAATGCTTACTTGAGTGGCTACTTTTGATTTCAATACTGTTGCTAGCATAGCAACACCCTGCTCAGTAAATACACGAGGACAATTATACCTTCCACCTCGTGTCTCTATTTTTTGGTCGAAATTTTCGACTAAAAAAGTTTTACTTTCTTCTTTAGTTAATTTCCACGAAAAACGTTCAGGAAATTTATCTACATTATTTTTCACAGCCTCATTAATTCTTTTTACCTCCACTTGATAAAGTCTTGCTAGATCACTACCAAGCATTACTTGTACTCCCCGTATTTCATAGATTAAATTCTCAATCTTTTCTTCATTATTTAACACTAATCCATTCATATTCTTCCACCTAACTTATTTTAATTTATCAAGTAAAGCATCTATCATCGCTTTATCACCAACTACAGTAATGGAAAATGTTTTGTATCCTATTCTATTTATACTTGCTCCACAATGATATACAGTAGCATTATCTAATACAAAATATCTATCATGGAATGTACCATCATATTTTACTGTTAAATTATGATATTGTTTATTATATTTCTCAATATCTTGATTAGTTAATAAGTTATTTTTCTTGGTAATTATAATTACTTTTATGTTTAATCTTTTAATTATATCTAATATAGTGTTATCTGCATAACTATCAATAATCACTAATTCCTTTTTAGCACTTTTAAATATATCTAGTATCTTAGAATAAGCATCATAGATTTGTCCATCAAAATAAATTTCATTTGTTTTCTTTTGTTCTTCAAACTTAACAAATGAATCTTGTAATAGTTTAATTTGTGAATCGTGTTTTAATACCATATTATTTATATATTTTTGTTCTAATAAATTATTTGATATGTATTTACGCATAGCAACAAAAGCATCCATTATTTTGATACTTATTTCTTCGGCAACTGGTGTTCTAAGAATTGTGGCAAGCATAGCAACACCTTGTTCTGTAAAGACATATGGCAAAGCTCTTGACATATTATTTCTTTTTGCGGTCCCAATTTGGGACCACAAATTATTATATTCATTCTCTGTTAGTTGAAACATAAATCTTTCTGGGAATCTATTAATATGTCTTTTAACTGCCTGATTTATTGTCTTCGTTCCATTGGCGCATTCATAGAGTCTTGCTAAATCACTATCAAGCATTATTTGAACTCCACGTATTTCATAAATTAAATTTTCAATTACAACATTATCTTTTAATGCAATATCACTCATTACAAAACCTCCTGATTTCAAATACAAAGTGAAATCCTTATATTTTTAATACAATAACATTGTATCAAGCGTTTGTATGAAAATCAATATATTTTTAACTTAAAACAGTTATTAATTTAACTTACTAGTTAATTTCTCCCCTTCTTCATAGGTTAGTAATTTTTTTCTAAACACTTACGAATTATTTCTTTAATTTCTTCATCTGAAAATATGCCAATTTGATATCCCGTTTGAACAACTTGATCAATAAAATCTTTATCTAAAGTATCTATTATTTTATCAATAAGTTTATCTTCATTTAAATCTTCCTCAACAGCACTAATTAACTCAGTTAAATAATAATCCTCTCTTTTTAAAATAAAATAATCCTCAATTAAAGTAAAATCTATTTCTTTATGATTATAATTAAACGCTAATCTCCATAAATCTTCCCGCATATCCCTTTTTATACCAATACGCACTAAATCATTAAACTTATCTTGAGTAAGTATTGGCGGCATAGGAACAGAAATATATTGGGTAATAAACTCTAACAATTCTAAATCATTCATCGCCTTAGCATACCTACCTATCAAATCATGATTAGTAAGTAAATCAAAAATAGATTGAAATAAAACCCCTCCATCATAAACTTTATTTTGGTCTTTAAGAAACTGTGCCTTCTTTTTTTGAACAAGCTTTTTTAAATCATCATTTAAATCAGTATTTTCGGCTTGTTCAATCAACCCTAAAAAGTGTTCAATATTCCCTAATCTTTTTCTTTCAATATCATCAATTTCATTAGGAGTAGTATTTTTGATATTTTGAACATCTAAAATAAGTTGTTTTATCTCTTGTTCTTCTTCCTTAGAATAATGATTTAATTCTAATTTTTTTAATTCTTCTAACAACTCATCACTATTAATAAACTGATTAATATATTTATACATTAAATTAACTAAATCCATAATGAGTCCTCCCCAACAAAAATTTTAATATAAAAAGAAAGAAGATTCTACTCTAAAGATGCTTTTATCTCTGCAATAGAATCTTCTAATTCACTAATTTCTCTTTGATAAATTGCTATTTCTTCATTTGTTTCATTTATACTATTATTCGTATCACTAATTAGATTCTGCCACTCTTCTTCTGTTCTAGTACGTGCTTCCAAATCTTCTTGTTCTTCCTGTAATTTAGCTAATTCTGTTTCTAACATTTTTATTTCTTCGCTTAAACTTTCAGCTTCTCTATGTCTTTGATAACTCTGATATGTCTTAATCGATGTAGGAACAACAAAGAGAAGAAAAATAACAAATAAAACAATAACAAATAATTTATTCTTCATAATAAAGTGCCCTCTTTCCGAATAAATTATACATCTTCTCAAATTGATCTCGATCATAAGTCTCAATTTCCCCAGTATAGGAGTCACTAGTAATTACGCTTTTGTAATCATAACCAATAACAACTAAACTATGTAAATCACATATCCAATCAACGTTTTCTCCTGTATCCTCATCTATCCAACTAACACAGACATCCGTATCTTCCATATTAATAGATGCCCAAACTTGAACAGGATGTCCATCACGAACAAGAGCTAAAACATCATCTAAAGAATGTCCTGTATAATTAATGATTCCTTCTTTAAATTGATTAGCAACCTCTATAATTGGTTCTTCAAATACACCATAACCAGTATAAAGTCTTGGATCCCCAACAAATTCTCTTAAAGGATTACCCGCATACAAAACACCATTTATCCGATGCGGACTACTTCCTTTAGGCAATGCTTCGACAATTTCTTCAACAGTAACATCGACATGATAATATTTTAGAAGAATATATAAAGCCACACTCTCACAACCATTAGGATAATCAGGATATTGATGATAAGTGATTACCCCATCAATCAAATAAGAAGTCTCATCATACAAAGTTTGATATTCTTTATCTAAATCATTATATTCATTTTCTAAACTGGTTAAAAGATTAGTATTTTCTTTTAAATCACTACTCAAACTTTTATATTCATTATCATAATCACGAATTTCTTCATCACTAAGCACTTGATCAAGATCTTCTAAATCTTCTATACTGCTATTTTTTAAAGCAATATTATCATTTAAAGCATCGACATTTTCTTCTAAACTAGTAATATCTGTCTCTTCCTCAAAATTCTTAGTAACTTGAAAAAATAGTAAATTTATACTTCCAATAAGAAAGAAAACAAAACAAACAGCCATAATTTTTCTAAATAACTTTCGATATTTCTTTCTCACATTCCCATAAAGAGCAACTATTCCCACAAATACAAGTAAACTAATAATGATGAACAATAAATAGATTAACACTTAATTTCCTCCTCAAAATAAACTTCATACCAAATAATAAAAATCAAAATAATATAAATCTGAAGACCATTTTTCTTTTTATTTTGATAGTGTTCATCAAGCATATTTAAAATATAATCTACATTAAAGAATTTAGAAACAAAAGGCATACTAAACTTTTCTTTTACCATTTGATAATATTTTTCTTCTCTAAGCCATTTACCTAAAGGAACAGGAAAGCCAAGTTTCTTTCTTTTACTCCACTCTTCTGGCATTTTCTCACGAGCAATTTCTCTAAACAAGTACTTAGTCTCATTATCTCGAACAAAATATTTTGTAGGAATTCTTCTAGCACTCTCAAAAACAACTTTATCAAGTAAAGGAACACGAAGTTCTAAAGAATTAGCCATCGACATTTTATCTGCTTTAAGTAAAATATCTTGAGGAAGCCAAAAGAACATATCGATATACATCTTTTTCGTAACATCATCAGCACCTTTAATTTCATCATACACTGGTTTTATTACATCACCAATTGTCTCATCTGTTCTAAGATAGGATGCTAAAATATTATTTGCTTCTTCCTCAGTCATATAAGATCCATGACCAATATATCTTTCATAAAAAGGTTTGCTATATTTAATTAGAGTATTCTTACCAGGAAAATGAGGAAGTGGCTTAATCACTGTTGCTAATGTTTTTCTTAAAAAAGAAGGAACTTTAGTATAAATTCCTAAACTACGAGGTTCTAAATACTCTAGATAACCTCCAAACATTTCATCAGAACCCTCACCAGATAAAACAACTTTAACATCTTGACTAGCAAGCTTACTTAAAAAATACAGAGGAACAGTGGATAAATTTGCATGAGGTTCATCAGTATGATAAACAATAGTCGGTAAAATATTAAAGAATTCATCAGCACTAATATGTTTACTTTTATTCTCAATATGAAGAATATCAGATAAATCCTTAGCCATCTTCGTCTCATCATAACCATTTACATCAAAACCAACGGTAAATGTCTTATTTGGCCTAGCAACACTTACTACATATGAAGAATCAACACCACCAGAAAGATAGCTACCAACCTCAACATCACTAGTAATTTGATGAGCTTTAATAGATTCTTCTAAAATATTTTTAAGTTCACTTTTATATTCTTCCATACTTTTTTTGGAAGCATCATAACTAACTTTAAAATATTCATGAATAGTTAACTCACCATCTTTATATTTAAAATAATGTCCAGGCTTTAATTTAAAAACATTTTTAAAGAATGTCTCTTCATGAACAGAATACTGAAAAATCAAATACATCTTTAAAGCATCGTAATTCACTTCTTTTGAAAAGTTAGGATGTTCCAAAAAAGCTTTAATTTCTGATGCAAACATAAAAGTATCATCTTTATGATAATAATAAAAAGGTTTAATTCCAAAGATATCTCTAGCCCCAACTAATTCTTTTGTCTTTTTATCATAAATAACAAAAGCAAACATACCTCTAAGTTTAGTAAATATTTCTTCTTGATACTCCTCATATCCATGAAGAATAACCTCAGTATCAGTTTCTGTTGTAAACTTATGTCCACATTTAAGTAAATCTTCTTTAAGTTCCCGATAATTATAAATTTCTCCATTAAAAACAATTACTTTATCCTTATTCTCATTAAATATAGGTTGATCTCCAGTTTTTAAATCAATAATAGATAAGCGTCTATGTCCTAGTGCTATATCACTATCTGTATAAAAGCCTTCCCCATCAGGTCCACGATGTTTAATGCGATCAGCCATTTTTTTAATGATCATTTTCTTATCGGTAACTTCTCTATCGACAAAGCCGACAATTCCACACATATTTATTCCCTCCAATAACTATTCTTATATTCCTGGTAATATCTAAATCCTCTTTTCCTAAGCATCAAAAAACGTTTCAAACTATAATCCTTTGGATAATCCATCGGATTTACTCTCCTATTCCATAGTCTTAATGCTTCACTCTTAAATTTCTCATTAGATACATATTTTTTAACTACCCCTTTAGGTACAAAAGAAAGTAGTACTTCTTGATCTAACAATAGAAAGTCATTTCTTTTATGATATACACAATCATCTACTAAAGCTTGCACTAAATTTTTACCCATCATTGCAAGATAATAACTGCATCTCCCTTGTCTTGCATTAATTTCTAAAACTGTAAAAGTATTATCCCTTGGATCATATTTCATATCAACTTCCGCAAAACCATGATAGTGAATACTTTCCATAAAATCTTTTAATATTTGAACTTGTTCTTGTACGTCACCCTCAGTTGTATTAAAACCATTAATTAATACTGCTGCATTACCAACCATCTGCGTAGTTCGCTCTTGCAAACCTATTTGAGCAAAAGTCATAAGTTCTACTTCACCATCTTGATTTGCATAGATAACAGCATCAAATAAATGATCATCCCCACCAGGAATAAACTCTTGAATAATTAAACGGTCATGATATCCACCTTCACGAATAATAGATATAGTTTGTTCTAATTTTTCTAGATTATCTATTTTATAAATCTTATTTTTACCTGGGAAACTAAGATGATTATAGATAACTACATTCGCTGGTTTTACAATAACAGGAAACTGTATATCTTTAGGTATTTTAATTTCTTCTTTATCTTTTAAATAAATAGTTTTAGGAAACTTAAGAGAACTCTCTTGATAAGTCTGATAAAACTTCTCTTTATTGGTAAAAGTCTCAATAATCTCCTTAGTTGGATAATTAAAATAATAATATTCTCTTAGCTTTTCTGCATTCTTACTAATAAATTCCCCGTAAGTTTCATTTGTAGCAATTAAAAAATTCTTTCCCTTATGTTCCTCTGCAAAATCAAGTAACAACTTCATGAATGCTTCCTCATCCCACATAAGAGGACAATAACTAACATGCATAATATTAGAGTAATATGTAAAAGGAAGTGGCATCTTACCTACAACATAAGGTTTCTTATGATATGCTTCATGTACACATCTAGCCATATAATAAGCATTAGGATCAGTTCCTAAAATCAAAAATTCAAAATCAACTGTATTATTCTTTTTCATTTTCTAACTCCTCATAAATAATTGGAACTCGACTAGTAATTCTTGTAAATAAATGATAACTATTTGTGCCAAGTGCACGTGCTACATCTCTAACACTTCTATTAGGTCCAATTATTTCTACTAAAGATCCTACCTTTAAAGACTTCTTACTAAAAATCATAATCATATCCATAGTATCAGCAACAATTGGATAATACTCTCCATCGATAACTACAATGCCAAATTCTTTAGTTACCCCATCAGCATAACCAATCTGGATAGTGGCAATATATCCATCATCTAATACTTGATAGCTAGCATTATATCCGACAAATTCACCAACTTTAACTGGACGCACAGAAATAATCGAAGAATAAAGCGAATAAGCAGTATTAAGTTGTAAATTATTTTCTGTCGTATACTCATGAATAAGTCCCTTTTTTAATAACATATTTCTTCTAACTTTTCTTAAATAGTTCTTAAGTCCTCTAGTATTTACAGAAACACTTTCATTAAAACCATACATCATAATCCCTAAGCGAATTCCATTAGAAAAATTTATCTTCTTATGACTAACAAACGTAATACTGCGATCAAAATGACGAATCGGTATTTCTTCATAGGGAATAACACTTAATAAATCTTCTAAACACTTAAGCTGTCTTTCATAAAATATATCTCCTCTACCAGATGTAGCAAAATGAGTATATATTCCTTCCACAACAATGTGTTTATTTTCTTTAAGCAATGAATAGGCTTCTTCTAAATCATTTTTATCTTTAAATCCTAACCGATTCATTCCTGTATCTAATTTAATATGAATTAAAAGCTTATCTTTGAGCCTCATAGACACTAATTCTTTAACAAAATCTAAAGCATCAACAGTAATCGTAATTTTATTTTCTATAGCAACAGAAATATATTGAGAATCAATTGGTTCTAAAACCAAAATAGGAATAGAAGAATATTTTTCTCTTATCTGCATTCCTTCATCTAAACTAGATACACATAAATAATTAATACCGCCAGCAAGCAAGGCTTCTACTGCCCCTATACCATGATGATAACAATTATTTTTTACTACTCCAAAATAATACTCATAATCTGGGTATTTTTCTTTTATTTCTCTTATATTATCTTTTAATCTACTTTTATTCACTAACGCATAACTGTTCCGATACATTTTTTCCCTCTTCTACTGTCTTATTTAAGAAAAATACTTCATACCATTTAATAAATGTATAAATTCCCCATACTTTCTTATAAGTAAAATCTTTTTTTTCACAAGCCACATCAAGTAAATGAAGAGCATAATCTTGATTAAAGAACTCTTTAACAAAATCTTGTTTAATAGTAGAAGCTATCTCTTCTTTATAATCACTTTCAGTAATCCATTCTCTTAAAGGAACAGGAAAACCTAACTTAGGTTTCTTATAAGCGCCTCCAGGAGTTACACTTTTAGCAGCCTCTCTTAAAGCTATTTTTGTACTTTCTTTACTAATTTTTTTATTTTCACCAAGACTACTAGCTACATCAAATACTTCTTTATCAATAAAAGGAACTCTAAGTTCTACTGAATGGGCCATTGTCATACGATCTGCTTTATGCAAAATATCTTTGACAAGCCAAAAATTTAAATCAACAACTTGCATCTTAATTAAATCACTTTCTTTAGTATAATCCTTCATCACAGGATATAAAATATCTTTTATTTTGATTGGATTTGGTTGAGCAAGAAGATGTTTACACTCCTTTTCACTAAATAAGCGATTTGTACCTACATAACTTTCCTCTATTTTTTCTCCTCTTCTAACCAAAAAATTACGTCCTCTAAATTCTGGCAAACATTTTAGAATCACAGCAATAAAATGACGAATCGAATAAGGAATTTTATTATAAAATCCCATATCTACAATTTCTCGATAAGGGCCATATCCTGCAAAAAACTCATCAGCACCCTCACCTGATAATACAACCTTTACATCCTTACTAGCAATTCCTGACAAAAAATACAAAGCAATTCCTGCTGGATCACTAAAAGGTTCATCCATATGATACATCACTTTAGGCACAATTTTCAAGTATTCTTCTTTTGAAATTAACTTAGTAATATTTTTAATATCAAGTTTTTGAGCTAAATCTTTAGCATAACTAATTTCACTATATTTTTGATTTTCATAACCTACAGTATAAGTTTTATCAGGTCTAGCTAAACTAACAATATAAGAAGAATCTACTCCACTAGATAAGAAAGAACCAACTTCAACATCACTAATTAAATGGCTTTTAACTGACTCTTCCATAACATCTTGAATTCTTTTCACACTTGAAGAAAAATCTTCTTTTTCTTCTCTAAATTCCATATGATAATACTTTTTAATTTCTAAATTGCCACCTTGATAAGTTAAAGATGAACCAGCATCTAAACGATTAACATTTTTAAAGAAAGTTTCATTAGTCGGTGTAAAACTAAACTGTAAATAAGAACCCAAAAGATCAAGATTTAATTCTTTCTCAAAGCCTGGATAAACAAGCATTGCTTTAATTTCTGATGCAAACAAAAAAGTATCATCTTTATGATAATAGTAAAAAGGTTTAATACCAAAAGGATCTCTTGCACAAAATAATTTTTGATTATTCTTATCCCATATAGCAAAAGCAAACATACCTCTAAGTTTACTAGGAAGATCACTCCCCCATTCTTCATATCCATGAACAAGTACTTCAGTATCACAATTAGTTTTAAATTCATACTTTTGCTCTAATTCACTTTTTAATTCAGGATAATTATATATCTCTCCATTATAAACAATAACTATATCTTCCCTATCATTATACATTGGTTGAGCTCCACCATTTATATCAATAATAGATAATCTTTTATGTCCTAATGCAACATCTTGATCAACATAATAACCTTCTCCATCAGGACCTCTATGATTAATCGTATCTGCCATTTCTTTAATAATCTTTTTCTTTTCTTTTGCATTAGTTACAAATCCAACAATACCGCACATATTATGCCTCACTTTCAACTTTATCTTATTATACCATAAATGTGGCTAGTAGCCTATATAATTTTTTGTCAAAAAAAGTCAAAATATATTAGGGGTGGTTATAATTACAATCTTAGAACCTAAAAACCACTTAGATGACGAATACTACTACAAAATTATCAGAAAAAACATTAAAAAGTATCGAAGACTAAAAGGACTAACACAGCAAAATCTAGCCGACCTAGCAGATATATCACGTGAATATATTTGTGATATTGAAAATGAAAGTAGACACAAACATATCTCTATTGCCTGTCTATCAAGAATTTCTCAAGCCCTAGACATAGATATTTCTTTATTTTTCAAAAATTAAAAGTAAGATTTTCTCTTACTTTTATGCTTTACTAACTTGATAAACCTCTACTTCAACAGGTGTTTCTTGACCAAATAAATCAATTAAAACATTCAAGCGATTATTTTCAAGATCAATACTATCAACTTTACCCATCATACCTTTAAATGGACCATCAATAATGCTTACCTTATCTCCAACAACCATTTCAGACTCAATATTAACACGACTCATACCCATACCAGCTAAAATTTTATCAATTTCAGAAGGTAGTAATGGAGTTGGTTTTGCACCTTTACCACTTGAACCAATAAAACCTGTTACTCCAGGTGTATTACGAACAATATACCAAGCTTCATCACTCATAATCATTTCCACTAATACATATCCAGGAAACATCTTTTTTTTCTTTTCTTTTTTTACGCCATCTTTAACTTCTACCTCTGTAGTTTCTGGAACAATTACTCGAAAAATATAATCTTGCATTCCCATAGATTCTGTTCTAGCTTCTAATTTTTCTTTTACCTTTGATTCATGACCAGAATAAGTATTTACTACGTACCATTCTTTTTCCATTAGTTAAAAACCCCCTTTATTCTTGACATAATTAAACTAATTAACACAAAAAATAACACCAAAAAGATAATAAACACCAAAGTAGCAATTGTATATTTTAAAACATCCTTTTTAGTAGGCCACTTTACTTTAGAAAGTTCTGTTTTTACTCCAGCAAAAAAACTTTCTTTTGGCGTTTTCTTTTCTTTCTTCTCTTTTTTATTTGTTCTTTTTACCTTTTTTTCTTTTTTTACATCTTTTTCTTCTACTTTTTTTGTCATTTCGATCCCCTCTAATTTAAAGTATTAAAAAAACACTTTCGTGTTCACACCTATAATTTACCACAAAAAATCATAAAAAGCAAGTAAAATCAACTCAAAAACAATATCATTTATAACTTTTTACTCAATTATCACAAAAATATCCAACAAAAATTCCTATACCCATAACTAACACTAAAAATAAATTAGCACTACCACTAACATTTAAAAAAAGAAGAAAAATAGAAGCAATTGCAAAAGCAAAAACAATAACATTAGTTTCTTCTTTTTTCTTTTTAAGTAAATAATACATTAAATAACAAGTAATAATTACTCCTAAAACCATACCTATACCATATAAAAGAAAAAGAAAAGAAAAAGGATGACCCAAAATACTCAAAACAAATTCATAAGAACCAAGCATCATAAATATTGCTGTTCCACTAATACCAGGGACAATGGAAGTAAAAGCATCTAACCCACCTAATAATATTGTATATAAGTAATGAATAAATGTATTTTGAAAAGTATAAACTTCTCCATTATCTAAAAAAGGAATTAAAATCATAACACTTAAAGCAAGTAAAAAAATAATTATATTTTTTTTAGTAAAAGAAACTTTTCTACGAAACTTAAAAATAGTTCCAGTAATTAAACCTAAAAAAAGATAAATAGTAATATCATAATAATTGTTAAGCAAAAACAAAATAACATGGCTAAACAAAACAATAGCTATAAATAAACCAACCAAAAAGTTAAAAAGCAACCAAAAATGTTTCTTCTTATCCCCAAAGAAGCAAGTAATCGCTTCCATTAAATCTTCATATATTCCCATAAACATAGCAAGCATTGCCCCACTTACTCCAGGAATAATCTTTCCAATCCCCACAATAAATCCCTGTATAATCAATTTTAAATTCATTATATTCACCACTAAAATATATGAAAAAGGACTAGTTATTAAAACTAATCTACTACTTCAAACGGACTTTCTACTGTTCCACTTCCTGTAAATTGAGTATCGGCTTTTAAATTTATGACAGGACGCACACCATACGTGTAATCCACCCAGTTGCTGCCGAAGCTGCCATACGAATCCACAACGAACACGTAAGCAGCCGGATAGCCACGCGGAGACATGGTCCAATAATGCTGTCCTGTATAGAGGTAATTATTGGTTGTACCTCCACTCCATGAAAGCCCTCCATATACTACTTCATCGGCTGTGATGAGTCCTACTGGTATTTTTAGAATATCACTACTATTACTACAATCTAAACTTGGTCTTACATTATTACTCTGTGTTAATCTGTCTCTTGCTGCATAATAAATTGTACTACTTGGCTCGCTACTCCATGAATACCCACTTGCCATCTCTCTATCACTACAGAATCCTACATTTGTATCGATATATTGTGAATATTGACTTGCTGTTAGTCCACTTGTATTGGTATACCAATCATCTAATTCTGTTAATATGGTACTTTTTGTATTTGTTCCATGTTGACTATTTTGTGTATATTTTAATCCTACATATTCACTTCGCTCATAACTACTATTAAACTCACTTTCTTGGATTTGTGTATTTGTTCCTGTTGTATTTGCACTTGTTCCCTGATAGATCATTCTAATTGACCCATCACCATTAATCCTTATGATTCTCCAATAGTATCCGCCAAACTGTACCCAATTATTACTTGGATTTCCAGCAAAGTAATAGGTTGTTCCTTTCCAATCCGTTGTTTGATAAATATCTCCTTTTCCATTTGTTCCTTCTACTATAGTTGTGTCTGTAAATGGTAAGCTTCTTGTTTGTACCGTTCTTCCCGCACATTTAGTTCCTTTTGTTGTATAAGGAGTAATACTTAATCCTTTTGTATTACTATCATAGCTAATAATTAAATTATCTATTGTACTTCCATCTTTATATGTACATATACTTTTACTTGTATCTAATACATAGTTCTTAGTACTATCTAATTCTTGTACTTCTTCTCCATTTACATATAAACCAATAATATTTAAATCAGGTAAAGTATAATTTATCTCACTATGGATTAAAGGCGTTGTTGCTACACTTCTATATTTTGCTCTAGTAAAGTTTAGTATAATTGCGCTTATTATAAGTACTGCTATTATTCCTATTAGTATATTTCTTTTAACATGACTTTTCTTTAATACCTCAAATTCCATAACTCTTATTCCTTTCTGTGAAGTTTTACTTCATTTAAATTTGCAAAGATATAAGCTATGATTAGATAGTCTCCTAGCTTATATTTAAATTATATTATCGCCTAGACAAAAAGTCAAGAAAAATCTCATTATTAGGATACTTATAATTAAATAATCGATGAATTATGAGAAAATTTTTACGGTGATACAATTATGATGTATGGAAAAAAATTAAAAATAATAAGAGAAAGAAACGGCTTAACTCAAGAAGAATTAGGAAGTTATATAGGTATTACTAAACAAGCTTTTAATCATTTTGAAAAAGAATATACAATTATACCAATTAAACATTTAAACACTTTATGTAATTATTTTGGAGTTTCATTAGATTATATTTTTGACTTTACTAGCAAAATAAAATACTCAAATGCAAAAGCTGATATTGATTTAAATATTGTTAAAAACAGATTAAAAGAATTTAGAAAAGAAAACAATCTATCTCAAGAAAAACTAGCTAGTATTTTAAACGTTGCTAAAGGAACAATAGGAAATTATGAAAGTAGCAGAAGCTTAATTGCTACTCCTTTTCTCTATACAATCTGCAAAAAATACAACATATCTGCTGACTATCTTTTAGGAAAAACAGAAAATCCCAAGTATTTAACAAAATAAACTTGGGATTTTTTAATCAAAAAAGAAGACTAACAACATCTTCTTTCATAAATATTTTGTACATCATTTTCTTCACAGCAAGAATAAGCAGGCATATAAGTATGACGATAAATATGATGATTAATAATTCTTGTATTACAAGGTATAATATGTGGTACTTCATGACAAATATATCTATGACACACAGTCTCTTGAGGACACTCATAAACTGGTGGACATACTACTCCTGGAAGTGTCTCCCCCATCATATGAGGCATATATCCCATACCCATACCTACATTCATATCACAGCATCCAGTTTGTGGATATTCTCCTTCTTTTGCTTGATAACTAGCACTGTATTCTGCTTTTATTGATTCATAATCACGATTATTATTTACTTTCAAGATAATCACTTTCCCTTTCTAGTGTATCTTATGACAAAGCTTTAATCGTGCATAGGTATTTATCCCAATTTTTTCATTCTATTAGAAAGAAAATAATTAAATAGACATATCATTATATTTATTAGTATTCCATAATAAATGGTACTAACAATAGTTAAAAACGCTAAAGTAGTAAGTGTTTCATTAGGAATAATAATAATCAAAAATACAGGCACTATAGCTCCTAATATAACATTAGATATTGTCATATAATAAATATACTTTTTAGCTTTCATTTCTATTTTATTAAAAATAAAGCGAATCAAATAATAAAACAAAAGAGCAACAACAATTAATCCTAAAAAATGTACTACTAATTTAAGAGCCTGATTATTAATAGGAATACTACCAATTAACACCATAAAAAATGTATAGAAAACAAATTCAAATATTGAGGATACTATTACAACAAACTTCTTCATAATACTCCTTAAAATGGCATCTTCATATTACCACTACTAATCTTCTTCATCATGTCTTTCATTGATTCAAATTGTTTTAATAAGCGGTTAACTTCTTCAACACTAACGCCACTACCTTTAGCAATTCTCTGTTTACGACTAGCTTTTAAAATATCAGGATTATGTCTTTCTTTTGGCGTCATCGAACTGATTATTGCTTCTACATGAGCTATTTGTTTAGGATCAATATTAATATTATTAAGTCCCATTTTTCTAGCACCTGGAAGCATTTTCAAAATATTTTCTAGAGGTCCTAATTTTCTAATTTGTTTAATATTCGTAAGAAAATCTTCTAAGTCATATTTTCCTTTTCGCATCTTAGCAACTTGATTTTTAGCATCATCTTCACTAATTAATCCTTCTACTTTCTCAGCAATTCCAAGAATATCACCCATATCTAAAATACGTTCAGCCATACGCTCAGGATAAAACTCTCTTAATCCATCCATCTTCTCAGAATCTCCAACAAACTTAATTGGAATTTGAGTTAAATGACGAACAGATAGAGCAACACCACCTTTAGTATTACCATCCAATTTAGTAAGAATTGTACCTGTAAGTTTAAGCTCATGATTAAAACCATTAATTACATTGATAGCATCCTGTCCCATCATTGCATCGATAACTAGTATTGTCTCATCAATTTTAAAATTAGCACTAATATCTTTAAGCTCTTGCATAAGAGCCTCATCAATCTGAAGTCTACCAGCAGTATCTATAATAATATAATTTAACTGATTGTCTTTTGCATAATCCATTGCCTCTTTAACAATTTCTACAGGATTAATTTTACCTTTAGTAAATACAGGTATATTTAAACTTTTACCAATTTCCACTAACTGCTCAATCGCTGCAGGTCTATAAATATCACAAGCCACTAATAAAGGCTTTTTATTATGTTTTTTTCTTACATAATTAGCAAGCTTACCAGCAGTTGTTGTTTTACCACTACCTTGAAGTCCGCAAAGCATCAAAACCGTAGTTCCACTATTTACTTTTAAAGGTTCATATTCTCCACCAAGTAACTCTATTAATTCATCTTTAACCAACTTAATAAATAATTCATCTGGTTTTAAACTTTTTCCAACATCAAGTCCCAAAGCTTTCTCTTTTACATTGCTAATAAATTCTTTTACAACTTGATAATTTACATCTGCTTCTAGTAAAGCAAGTCTAATTTCTCTCATTGCATCGCTTATGTTTTCTTCGGTAATTGTTCCCATTCCCCGAATATTTTTTATTGCTTTACTAATTCTATCTCCCATATATTCAAACATTGATAATCATCTCCAATAAAAATATTTTATCATAGAAAAAGACTAAACTCAAGTTTAGCCTAAAGTAGTATTACGAATATTATCAATAAAATCTCTCATGATTGTAAGATAAGTTTCATTATTACTTGCTTCTTCATCTGTTAAAGTATAAAGAGTATCAACGCGAATAATATTAGCATCATAATCACTTTCTAACAAAGAAATAAAATCTGTTTCCTCATCAGTATCACATAAATAAATATCAGTAAGCGTTCCTTCATCAAATGCATCTTCAATACTCTCTTCACTAATATCTCCATCTAAAGAAATTATATTAAAACCATAATTTTCTAAAAAAGCAAGCTTATTACTAGAAACAACCAAAGTTGGATTTCCATCACTTTTAGCTTCTGTTGCTACACTTCTAAGTTCAGCATCCATAAAAGATAAAGTTTCTTCTATTTCAGCATATCTTGCTTCAATAGACTCAATTAATACTGTACTATTTGTATAATCAATAAAATTATCTCGAATATTTTTAGCAAGCATCAAAAAATTATTTGGACTCAACCACAATTCTTCAATCGCATATTCAAAGTTTAATCCATAAGAAACATCAATAAGTAAAATATCTCGATTATTACTCAAAAATTCTCTAGCTAATTCTTTTTCATTAGTAAGACCATTATAGACAAATAATCCTCCTTGGCTATAATTTTCCTTCTGCATATCTGTAAGCTCATAATCTTCTACATTGGCCCCTCTAGGATAGATACTACTAACATTTCTTTCTTCACCATACAAGTAATCAGTAAGATACTCTATAGGATAAATAGTAGCATAAACTTCATTATTTGTAAGCTTATCTTCACTGCAACCAGACAAACTAAGCATAAATAACCCCACTATTAAAACTTTTAAAATATTCTTCATTTATAGTCCTCCATGACTATTATTATTTTAAAGGATTTTTTCAAATAAATCAATATAAACATTACTCCCATTCTAGCAAAAGTTGATTAATTTTTTCCTCTGTAACTTTTATTTCTTCTTCTATTTGTTGATATTTCAAAGGATTACTATAAACCTCTTCTAAAAATAATTGCTGTTTTAATTCTTCCAATCTACTTTCTAATTTACAAATCTCTTTATCAATATTTATATTCTTTTTATTTTCTTTTTTTACCTTTATCTTCTTTATAGGAGTTTCATCTAATTCAATTTTCTGCTCCTTTTTCTTCTCTAAATAATCTTCATAGCTATAATCATAATAAGTAATCTTTTGTAAAGAAAAATCTAAAATAGAATCAGCAATTTTTTTTACAAAATATCGATCATGAGACACAAATAGAATCGTTCCTGGATAATCTTTTAAAACACTTTCTAACTTTTCTTTAGATAAAATATCCAAATGATTAGTAGGTTCATCCAAAATAAGAAAATTAGCCCCACTAAACACAACTTCACAAAGACTAAGTCTTACCTTTTCTCCACCAGATAGCACTTCTATTTTCTTATTTATATCTTCATCATAAAAAAGAAAACTTGCTAAAGAAGAGCGTACTTCAAAATCATTCATTTCTGGGAACTTCTTTTGAAACTCCTCATAAACAGTCAAATTAGAATCTAAATCGTCAAATTGTTGATCAAAATAAGCAACTTTAACATGATAACCAAAACTGAAATCTCCACCCAAACTAGGAATGATTCCCATAATTGTTTTTAAAAGTGTAGATTTACCTGTACCATTTTCTCCAACAATACCAAGTCTTCTTCCTTTTTCTAAAGAGAATGTTGCCTCTCCTAAAACTTTCGTATAACCAAATTGTAAATGATCAACAGTTAAAACTGTTCTTCCACTCTCCAAAATGTTGTTAAATTTAATATGCATTGTCCTAGTATCTTCTTTTTTAGGTTTATCAATTTTTACTATTCTCTCAATCTGTTTTAATTTAGACATTGCCATACTAGCCTTAGACGGTTTATAGCGAAAACGATCTATAATTCTTTGTAATCTTGCTATTTCTTTTTGTTGTCTTTCATAAGATTTCTCTTCTATTTCTTGTCTTTTTTTCTTCTCTTGTTCGTAAGTATCATAATTACCACGATAACAAATGGTACTTCCATAGGAAATTTCGTAAATCTTACTTGCCACTTGATTGATAAACATCCGATCGTGAGAAACAACAACAAAAGTTTTAGGATAATTTTTAAGATAATCTTCTAACCATAATATAGCCTCTATGTCCAAATGATTAGTTGGCTCATCTAACACTAATAAATCTGGTTTACTAAGAAGCAACTTAATAAAATTAATCTTTGTCTGTTCTCCTCCCGAAAAAGAAGACATCTTTTTATCCAAATCATAAAATCCATTTTTATTTAAAGCAGTTAAATATTCTTTTTGATATTCATATCCTCCAATATTCCGATAATACTCTTGTAGTTCCAAATATAAATCTACATCTTCTAAAGTAGAAGTTCCCTCTTCCATTTTTTCTTCTAACTTATGCATCTTTTCTTCTACTTTGATAATAGGCTCATACACTTCAAGTATCTCTTCTAAAAGTGTATAATGATCATGATTGGTTTCATTTTGTTTTAAATATCCCACTTTAGGATTACCCAAAATAGTAACTTGAAACTTTTCTTCTGAAACACCTTCACTAAATAAATCAGGATCTATTAAAGCCTTTAAAAGCGTTGATTTACCTGCCCCATTTCTTCCAATTATAGCAATATGATCTTTATCTTTAATTTCAATATTTACTTCTTCAAGTATTCTTTTTTCCCCAAGATCTACTGCTCCATTAACCACTTTAAAATACATAATCATTCCTTCTTTAAACCATATTGTACTAAATTTAAATAAAAATGTCCATATATCGACATAGTTCGCAACAAACGTATTCCTAATATTACAATAATATAGAAATAGTTAAGAAAATACATTATAATGAGAGTATGAAATCAGTTAATTTATACATGGACGAATCAGGAAACTTAGGAACTTCAGGAAGATATTTTTTAATATGTGCTTTAGAGATTAAAGAACAGGATGCTAAATCCTTAGGAAAAAGAGCAGGACGAATAATAAACCGTTTTAAAATAAAATACAATATTCCCAAAACCAGAGAAGTAAAAGGATGGATGCTAAATCATAAAGAAAGAGTACAATTAATTGAACACATTCTCTATAGAGGAATAAAAATTAGATACATCATTCTAGATTTAAATCATACCACTATGCTTCTAAAAAAAGCGGATGATAAAAATGCTTGTTATAATTATCTAGTTCAACTAATTATCAAAAAACTTATCCAAGATTATCCCCAATTAAAAAAAGTAAATATATATTTAGATAACCGTTCTGTTAAAATAGGAAACAGACTATCTCTAAAACCCTACCTATATAACAAACTAGTACTAGAACAACTTGAAACTAAAGAAAATGTTAATAGAATTGAATTTCAAACTTATTATATGGAGTCCAATAAATGTTATCTAATTGAATGGGCCGATATTATTGCTAATGCTATTTACAAAAAATATAACAGTAATGTAGATGAATATTATAAACAAATAAAACCATTCATTATTTTTGAAAGTAAATTTCCCTCTAAAACTTTTGGAACTGAGACACAAAAGAATTGACAACTAAAGGAAGTTAATGCTAAAATAAAAGTACAAAAGAAGTGGCATATAAGCCTTAATTGATTTATTCTTTAATATAAGAGTTATGGATTAACTCAATCAATTAAGCTCTGCCACTTCTTTTTCTATTTACCAAAATAACCCCTTTAAAGCATTAAACAAACCTGAAAGTCCATTCGTCATAACTTCACTAATTCCATTAGATATTTTATTTCCAATTTTAGTTATTCCATTAGAATAATCCACACTTTCACTTTTCAAATAATCATTTACATCAACAACTTCCCCATTTTTAACATCTTCCTCAAATTTATCCATAGCCTCTTTAGTTAACACTGCCCGATTACTCATTCTCGTCTCATAATATCCAGATTCATAAGCAATTAAAAGAGCAACAAAAACCAAAAAGAAGCAAAATAATATCCGAAAAAAATATTTACTTTTCTTATTCTTCTTCATTTATATCCTCCAAAATATACTGAGCTATTACTTCCCCAAGAATTTTTAAAGATCGATTAACTTCATCAATTGTATTATCTACACCCCCAATTTGAACGAGCAAAGTATTAGGAGAAAAATCCTGATTATAAACTCCATGATAACCATCTCCTCCCCTTAAAGATACTCCTCTAGATAATTCGGGTTGTAATACTTTTAATTTTTCATCTAAGTTCACTGCAAAATTTTGATTTTCCTTAAAACTTCCATACTCTGTACCAACAACAAACAATATTTTAGCATAACTTAAACCATCAATTTCTACAGTAGTAGAGCTTCTCTCTTCACTAGACAATTGTAAATCAAAATAATAATTTAAACTTGGTATGTCTTCTTTCTTTCTTTCTAATAATATTCGCGAAGCTCTATAACTATACGTATAAGCAATATCTTCCTCCTTTCTTATTTTAGCAACACTTTCTTCTTCTACAACACTACCAACACCATACTTAGCCAAATATTCACTTAAAATAAAACTGGCCTGAGTAACAAAAGAACTTACACTATATTTATTAAAATAATTACTTTTATATTTATCTGTTTGAAAAGTATTATATAAATAAACAACTTCTTTTAATTCTGAAGAAATGACTTCCCCCATCGAACCATACTCTCTCATAACTGTCTCATCAGTATAAGTAGGTATTCCAAAAGTATTTTGATAAAAATAATCCTCACCAAAATTTGAAAGTTGATATTCCATAACATTTCCAAAACCATTTCCCAATAAAACATTTAAAAACTTCTCTTGATCCATATATCGAAAAACTAGATTAAAAATTAGATTCATAAAAAAGATAAGAAATATACTAATAGCAAAAACAAAATAATAAAGCTTATATCTTGGAATTTTCACTCTTTTTTTACTAATAAACTGTTTCATATTTCTTCACCATTATCATTATATAAAATTTAAAATAAGATTATTGTCGAAACAAGAAAAAAAGAAGATAAAATCTTCAAAAAAATAATTCATTCAATGCTTCTCCAATAATAGAACTAGATATTCTTACAACTTCCCCTACATTAGGTGTTGTATACATTTCTTTATCTATTTGTAAAACTAAAGGAACCCCTATGGCAATAACAGGTATGCCAAAAGTATTTCGATCAATTTTTTTATTATCTTTAATTGCACTACCTGGAATAATTCCCGTATTATTAATTTCTATACAACTATTTAAGTACTTTTTATTATTAGTAGCTAAAGAGTCAATCATAATAATTACACTAGGTTTTAATTTTTTTACTACCATCTCAATCAGACTATAGGAACTAATCCCCGTTTTTTCAACTACTTCAGGATTAAAAAGAGCAACGCGAGGAATATTTAAAAAATCAGTAAAATGATTTGTTGCCATTACTTCATTTGTTGTCATAACTCCTAAACTATCACACAAAACACTAGAATTACCAAGTCCAATAATAAGCGGATCAGTAGTTTTCAAATCTTTAAACAAAACTCTAAGTATCCGAACCAATTCTCTTTTAAGTATTTTACTTTTTTGATGCATAAAAACATAATCAAAAGAAATCGTATAATAATCTCCTTTAATCCTTTTAACAAGCTTCTCGCTTCTATAATCAACGCAAAAGTGACTTACCTGATAATCTCGATGGTTCTTCTCATCTATTTTAAATCGATTATCCTTTAACACCTTAGAAACATCCATAAACGCTTTTTTCATTGATAACACCCTTATTATTATGGAATAAAAAAAAGAAGATATACTTCTATAGAGTCTTTCTTTCCTGATAAGCTTTTATACAATAATAGCTTTCAGTAATAAAAGTACTCATGACATCTTCAAAAGAAATAATTCCTCTTTCCCTAATTTTTTGCTCTTTTTCTAGTTTGTATTTTCTATATTCCTCTTCACTAAAGCCAAGCTGGTAAAAACTTTCTTCAATCACTTTCATCGCTTCCAATAAAACTTGAACTTTTTTTAAATAGTTACCTTCCACTTTTATATTTGATCTATTTCTTGGATACTGTTCAAATTTTCTTTGCAATAATTGAAGATCTTTTGCTACAACCTTATTCATATCACTAGTATGAGAAATTTTTCCTTTAAGGTAATCAACTATTCTATTTCGTCTTTCTAAAGAAATTTTTTTTAATAAAGTATTTAAAATCTCTTTATCTTCTTCTGAAAAATTTTCTTTTATTGAAGCAAAATATTGATATAAAACCATTTTTTTATACTCTTCTGGAAATTTACTTGTCTCAACATATTTTTTAAACTTATTTTTTAATAAAGATGCTACCTTATATGTTTTTTCATCTACAGGATAAAGCTGATGGTGCTTATATCGAATATACTGAATTATTTTCTGTTGATTATCCTTAGATAAAGTACTAATTAAAGCATCAATAACTTCTTTATCTTCTAAAGTAAGTTCTTTTTTAACTGTAGAAAAATATCGATATAATATTTCATTAGAACTCATTTTTGTTTCTTGGTATTTCATAAATTGATATTGCAATAATTGAAGATCTTTTGCTGCATTTCTTCCAGCTTTCTCTCTTTGATGATAAACACCATCAATATATCCTTGAATTCTAGCCTGTCTTTCTTCAGATAATCTTTTAAATAGCATATTTATCACTTGTTTATCCATATCTGTTAATTCCACACTATATTTCTTAAAATAATTGTATAATTCTCTTTTAGACACTCTTCTTTCCATTTAAGCCATCCCCCAAAATGATTCATAAAAATAATCTTTAAAACATAATATTTCTTATAAATTAATGAATTTATTGTAACATTTAACCAGTTATAAGTCAAATTTATACTAAAAAACTTGAAAAACGCCAAATATTTTGATAAAATGAATACT
>ERZ1643251.456-NODE-456-length-59834-cov-10.537664_pt1 | contig 59834 bp, 56 predicted proteins | sample MGYA00579261_ERZ1643251 | MGnify/ENA primary metagenome ERZ1643251 (study PRJEB29033, sample SAMEA4952267) | chicken gut metagenome | biome: Broiler Chicken; feature: Gastrointestinal Tract; material: Caecum | place: Ireland | collected 2018 | study: Broiler...
GTCCTCAGCTTCATTATGATTATGACCGTCTACGGGCGGTTTTTTAAGCTCTATCGTGCGCCCGGAAGGGCTGCGGCGTAAGCCAAAGCAGCTCGCGGGCAATTTGGGATTCTGCCAGTAGCGCGGCAGTAGGAAAAGGTATTCCGAAGGGAGGTGCAAATTACCCTATCACCAACCGATTTATCCGGCGGGGAAACCCAATGGGGAGTGTAGCATATCGGTAACGTCGTAAGTTGGGAAACTATCGAACCACTACTGAACGGCAAGGTGAAACGTTGTGAATGAGGAATAAAGCTGGATTGCTTGAAGGGCAGTCCAAGGCGGCATACTTGAGCCGGCGGCGCAGGATAGTTGTATTCGCCGCATGCCGTGGCAATCGGTGACAGGTACACGCCGATTGCGAAATACCCACGACAGCCAACCGCAGTAAGCGGATAACGGACGAAAACCCATTCCGACATCACAACACGCTGTCCCAAACTGCCTAACCGGGGATTGCCTAACCCGGAACGCCCTTATAGGCTATGGCTTTCAGAGCCTGAAAATCCGGTATGGCAACGGAGCCGCCGTAGTAGTCCGAGCAAGGGAAAGCCTTGCACATGGCGAAGGGCGGCAGGATATCAACCAAACTATCAATGGAAAGGTGCGTGAGGCACTATGAGAAGTCCAAAGAACGTTTTGGAAAGTCTGACATCAAAAGCAGCAAACAAAGATTACCACTATCAAAGGCTCTATCGAAACTTGTACAATCCTGCATTTTTTCTGCTGGCATATGAGCGTATCCAAGCAAAACCCGGCAACATGACAGCCGGAAGCGATGGGAAAACAATCGATGGCATGAGTATGAAGCGAATTGAAGCCCTTATTCAAAAACTGAAGGATTTCAGTTATCAGCCAAAACCTGCCAGAAGAACGTATATCCCAAAAGCAAACGGCAAAACACGTCCTCTTGGTATCCCGTCTTTTGACGACAAGCTGGTGCAGGAGGTGGTGCGCATGATACTGGAAAGCATCTATGAACCCACCTTTCATGTTACTTCCCATGGATTCCGCCCAAAGCGGAGCTGTCATACGGCTCTGCAATATATCAAGCGGAACTACACGGGGGTCAAATGGTTTGTTGAGGGTGATATCAAAGGGTGTTTTGACCATGTTGACCATCATGTGCTGGTGCAGATACTGCGCAGGCGCATTGCGGATGAGCATTTCATCGGCCTGATTTGGAAATTCCTGAAAGCGGGATATATGGAAAATTGGGTGTACTACAACACCTATTCCGGCACCCCGCAAGGGTCACTGATTAGCCCAATTCTGGCGAATATCTACCTCAATGAACTGGATGTGTTCATGGCGGAGTATGCCAAATCCTTTAACTGCGGTACAAATCGGAAAATCAACCCGGCCTACAAAAAGCCGTTGGATGTCCGGCGCGGAAAACAGGAATGGCTGAAACGCAATGAAGCAAAAATCAGTGAGGAAAAACGCCAGGAGGTCATGGCGCAGATACAGGAACTTAATAGCCAACTGCGCTCTATCCCCTACAGCGACCCCATGGATACGGAATACAGACGGGTTGTTTATGTCCGCTACGCTGATGATTTCCTGATTGGTGTGATTGGGAGCAAAGAGGATGCGAGGCAGGTCAAATCCGATGTGGGAGCATTCATCAAGGAACATCTTCACTTGGAGATGTCCCCGGAAAAAACGCTCATTACCCACGGAAGTGACTTTGCCCACTTCCTCGGATATCTGATTACAGTCAGCCGGGAACAAAACAGTACCCGGACAAAGACGGGTTTTACACGCCGAACCTATGTAGGAAAAGTCAAGCTGTATGTGCCCAAAGAGAAATGGCTGAACCGCCTTCTCTCCTATGGCGCGCTGAAAATCAGCTATGACAAAACCCATGGGAACAAAGAGGTATGGGAACCGGTACGGCGTCCGGGGTTGATACGCCTGGATGATATTGAGATTCTGAACCAGTACAATGCAGAAGTACGGGGCATGTACAACTATTATCGGCTGGCAAACAATGCAACGGTGTTGAACTCCTTCCTCTATGTGATGAAGTTCAGCATGTACAAGACCTTCGCCGGAAAATATCGGACGAGCATGCGGAAAATTATTCGCAAATACTGCCACAACGGGGATTTTACCGTATCGTATCCAACGAAAAACGGGACAAAATCCGTGGTGTTTTACAATCAGGGCATGCGTCATAACGACAAAGTCGTTGTAACGGAAAACCCGGACATTATTGGCAGGGCTAACGAGAACCGCCGCTATACCCGGCTGACAGACCGGTTGCAAGGCCATATCTGCGAGTTCTGCGGAGCCGAAACAGAGGATATTGAAATCCATCATGTCCGAAAACTGAAAGATTTAAGTGGTAAGGCAGAATGGGAACGCCAAATGATTGCGCGTAAACGCAAGACAATGGCGCTGTGCCACTCCTGCCATGTAAAGCTGCACAATGGAAAGTTAGACTGATATCTGGAAAGCCGGATACATCGAGAGGTGTACGTCCGGTTTGGAGGGGAGCGTTTGGAAACCTACCGCAGTAATGCGGCAAGGCGCTGGGCGCTTACCCTACTGTACACGGCAATCGCACCGGTTCCGCTTTCCACCTTTGCCGGTGAGCCAACGCAGAATATCGGCAAGAGCTTCCTGAAGAGCTATGCCTCCGTATGTATGGAGGGAGCGATCATTGTTCTTGCCTGCATCATCTTCTCTGTCTTCGCGTCGAGCCCGCCTGTTGTGGACACAAGCGCGACAGCGGCGTCAATGGTCTGGAGCTATATCGGTGAGTTGATCTTTAACATGCTGATCCTCGTCGGTGCTGTAAAGATGGCGGATCGCCTTGTCAAAGAGATGATGGGAATTTAATAATAAGACTAAATGTCGGAAAGGAAGAAAATGAATAAAATCAAATACTACCAGAGCTATTTGCTGCACATGAAAAATGGCGACAAACTTGAATACCTTGAGGATTACGATTTGCCCATAGAACGGGGCATTATTGGCAAGCTGATGCGACACAGCAGAGAGATTATTGTTTTCGGTAATGATGTCACTTATTATATCCCAATTGAAAACATTGAATATATTTCTGCCTGTGGCGCAAAAAAGGTGGTGTGATTAATGGAAGTTAAGATCAATAGAGAGATTCGGAACTATACCGAGTCAATGTTCTTCGGACTGTCCTTCAGGCAGTTCGTTTTTTCTTTGCTGGCTGTTGGTGTTGCTATTGTCCTGTACTTTGCGCTCAAGCCCCATGTCGGAACGGAAACCGTTTCCTGGATGTGCATCCTCGGTGCGGCTCCTTTCGCTGCGATGGGATTTATCTCCTATAACGGGATGACGGCAGAGCAATTTGTATGGGCGTGGCTGCGGTCAGAGATGATTGAGCCGAAGCAGATCAAGTTTGAGCCGGTGAATATCTACTACGAGGCGTTGAAGGACACCATCGACGCCAAGGAAAAGGAGGTCTACAAAGGCAATGATTAAAAGCATCAAAACAATCCTGTCTCAGGATAAAGAGAAGTTCGTGGTGCCGAAGAAGGTGCAGGATTTGATCCCCATCAAGTGCATCTGGCCTGACGGTATCTTTAAGGTCGGAAACAAGTTTTCCAAGACCTACAAGTTCAGCGACATCAACTATATGGTGGCAAGCCGAGAGGATAAGGAAAGCATGTTCCTGACCTACTCTGAGCTGCTGAACAGCCTGGATAGCGGCGCAACCACGAAGATCACGATCAACAACCATAGGCTGAACAAGGCGGATTTTGAGGACTCCATTCTTATGCCGATGAAGCGTGACGGACTGGACGGTTACCGCATGGAGTACAACAATATGCTCCTGGATAAGGCAACCGGAGCCAACGGCATCACGCAGGAAAAGTATGTGACCATCTCCGTGAGCAAAAAGGACATTGAGGAGGCACGAGCATATTTCGCCAGAGTCGGCTCGGATCTGACAACCCATTTCACAGGGCTCGGTTCCAAGTGCGTTGCGCTCAATGCGGTACAGAGACTGCGTATCCTTCATGACTTCTACCGCCCCGGCGATGAGACTGCCTTCGAGATGAACATCAATAAGAAGGCACGAATGGGTCACGACTTTCGCGATTATATTTGCCCGGACAGCGTGGAGCGGAGTGCAGACCACATCAAGCTCGGAGAAAAGTTCGCAAGAGTTCTTTTCCTCAAAGACTATGCGAGCTATATCAAGGATAGTATGCTCTCTGAGCTTACCGAGCTGAACCGGAATCTGATGCTGTCCATCGACGTGATCCCTATCCCTACGGATGAAGCGGTACGCGAGGTCGAGAACAGACTGCTGGGCGTTGAAACCAATATCACCAACTGGCAGCGCAAGCAGAATCAGAACAACAATTTCAGCGCCGTCGTTCCCTATGATATGGAGCTCCAGCGCAAAGAGTCCAAGGAGTTTCTGGACGATTTGACGACCAGAGACCAGCGCATGATGTTTGCCGTTGTGACGATGGTTATCACGGCAGATACCAAGGAGCAGCTCGACCTGGACACCGAGACAATCCTCTCTACTGCGAGAAAGCACATGTGCCAGATGGCCACGCTGAAGTTCCAGCAGACGGACGGCCTTAACACAGTCCTTCCGATTGGCGTCAGAAAGATCAATACGTTCAGAACCCTTACCACCGAGAGTCTCGCGGTTCTGATGCCGTTCAAGGTACAGGAGATCATGGATCAGGGCGGCATTTATTTCGGTGAGAACGCGATTTCTCACAACCTCATCATGTGCAACAAGGCAAACCTCTTGAACCAGTCGGCGTTTCTGCTGGGCGTTCCCGGCTCCGGCAAGAGCTTCTCTGCCAAGGAGCTGATTACCTTCCTCATGCTGAACACCGATGACGATATTCTCATCTGCGACCCTGAAGGAGAGTATGCGCCGCTGGTCGAGGCAATGGGAAATCTCGGCTCGGTTATCAGAGTTTCTGCCGGAGGAAGGGACAGGCTGAACGCCATGTATATGGTTGACGGCTACGGTGAAAACAACCCCATCGTGGTGAAGTCTGAGTTCATCATGTCGCTGATCGAGCAGATCGACAAGAAGGGCGTTGGCCCTCAGCACAAGTCAATCATTGACCGCTGCATTACCAATGTCTATCGCAATGCCGCAGAGGACGGGACCGTTCCGACGCTCTGTACGCTGCGTGATATGCTCCTGGAGCAGCCCGAACCGGAGGCAAAGCAGATCGCTTTGTCTCTTGAACTTTATACCACCGGATCGCTGGACATCTTCGGCAAGCAGAGCAATGTCGATCTGGACAAGCGCATTGTGGTGTTCGACATTCACGGCCTTGGCTCTCAGCTCAAGCCCACCGGCCTGCTGGTTATCACCGATACCATGCTGAACCGTGTGACGCTGAACTGGAAGAAGGGCAAGCGCACCCATGTCTTTATCGACGAGTTCCATGTGGTGTTTGAAAATGAGTTCTCGGCGCAGTTCTTCAACTCTGCATGGCGTCAGTTCCGTAAGCGCAATGCTTATCCGACTGCGATTACGCAGAACGTGGAGTACCTGCTTGACTCCGTTCAGGCCAGCACGATGCTCTCCAACTCTGAGTTTGTTATCATGCTGAACCAGGCGGCGTCCGACCGCGAGAAGCTCGCAAGGCTTCTCAACATTTCCAATGAGCAGATGAGCTATATCACCAACGCTGACGCAGGCTGCGGTCTGATTAAGTACGGTTCGGCGCTCGTTCCGTTCATCAATCAGTTCCCGCATGATACAAAGCTCTATCAGCTTATGACCACGCGCCCCGGTGAGGGCGAATTTGCAAGAGGACAGGATTAACCCTGTCCTCAATCTTTTATGGAGGTAATTTGAAATGAAAATCAAAAAGATCATTGGCATCGCCGCTATTGTGGTCCTGTGCGGGATCGCGGTATTCTCTGGTGTCGTGTTTCATCACCAGTATCAGGATCAAAAGAACAGCGCACAGCAGTTTGAGGACTTGTCAAATATGATTGCTGACGTGGACAAAAGCGACCTCGACAAGGAGCCTGTCCCCGAGGCGGGTGAAGACGAGGCTGTAAACGAGACACTCTCCGAGGAAGAACTGGCTGCGCGAGAAGCAGAGCTGGCAATGGAGAAGTATAGAGCCCTTTTCGATCAGAACAGCGATTTTGTGGGCTGGATCTCCATCGACGGCACGAACATCAACTACCCGGTCATGTGGACGCCGAATAATCCTAACTACTATCTGAAGCACAGCTTTGAGAAGGAGTATAGCGATTACGGCGTTCCGTATATTGACGAGGACTGCGTGATGGGAGAGAGCAACAACTACGTCATCTACGGGCATCACATGAAGAACGAAACGATGTTCCACGACCTTTGCAATTATGTCAGCAAGGATTTCTATGACGAGCATCCGATCATTAAGTTTGATACCCTGTTCGGATTCGAAGAGTATCAGATCGTTGCGGTTTTCCGCTTTGATACAAACAACGACACCTTCCGGTACAATCAGTTTACGGATATGGATGAGGAACACTTCAAGAACTTCATGAATAGTGTTCACCTCCGCCAGCTCTATGACACCGGTGTGGACGCCGAGTACGGAGACCATCTTATCACGCTTTCCACCTGTGAATACACCTACACCAATGGGCGCTTCGTGGTAGTTGCCAAGAAGGTTTAATCCTGTTCTTTGAGGAAGGAGGCGATAGCTATGAGCAGGATTAAGACGAGAGAAAGCGTGAAGGATATCAAGGTCATTGACAAAGCGGCTGTTGCCTCCGAGCGTATGAAGACGGCGCTGGTCAGGTCAAAGGATCAGTTTGAAAATCTGATGGACGATGGACAGGTCACGCCGTCTGAATACGCGGAGGATAAGATCCGCTATGCTGCGGAAGATGTTGCAGATCGTGTCGGTCATGATGTGTCAGCCGAGACGAAAAAGGCTGTCAACAAAGGCAAAGAAGCATATCGGAAACATCGTGAGGAAAAGCGGATCGAAAAGAATGAGGAACGGGTCAACCGCTATGAAGAGCGCTTCCGCAGGGAGGAACAGGCCCGGTCCGAGAGAACTTCTTCTCAGGAATCTCATTCACATCAATCGGCCACACGAGCCTCAGAGCCGCAGGGACCTTCGCAGACACAGAGTGAGCCCGCATCCAAACGTCAAGCGGTATCGCAAAAGCAAAACAGTGTTCGGCAGAGGAAGAATGTCCACCAGCAGAACACCGTAAGAGAAACAGCCTCCACCGGTGGTGATGTTCGGAAGAATGCTATACGCGGAAAGCGAAACCAGACCATCAAGACAGCGGAGCGGGCTGAACACACAATTAAGCAGTCCGCCCGTTCTGCCGGAAGGAAGACTGTGAAGACCGGTGCAAAAGGCACGGTTAAGTCTTCAGAGAAGGCAATTAAGACGGCGGAGAAGACTTCCAAAGCGGCAATTAAAACGGCTGAGAAAACGGCCAAGGCAACTCAAAAAGCGGCGCAGGCGACCGCCAAGGCAGCACAGAAGGCTGCTGAAATGGCAAGGCAGGCTGCGATTGCGACATACAAAGCGGCAGTGGCGGCAGCGAAAGCAATCGCCGCCGCGATCAAAGCGATTGCTGCTGCGATCAAGGAACTGATTGCCGCCATTGCAGCCGGTGGCTGGGTGGCAGTCGTTGTGATTATCGTTATCTGTTTGATCGGCCTTATCGTGGCATCCTGTTTCGGAATCTTCTTCTCTTCTGAGGATACCGGCTCTACGCAGACCATGCAGCAGGTCGTCCAGGAGATCAACCTGGACTATCAGAACAAGCTTGACGATATCAAAAACTCAAACACCTACGATGAACTTGAAATGTCAGGCTCCCGCGCCGTCTGGCCGGAGGTCCTTTCTATCTACGCCGTAAAGACCACCAACGACCCGGATAATCCGCAGGAAGTGGCATCTATGACCGACGAAAAGAAACAGCTTCTGAAAGATATCTTTTGGGAAATGAATGAGATTTCCTATGAAACCGAGGAAAAGACAGAAACGGTCATAATTGAAACAGATGATGGAGAAGGCAACATCATAGAAGAGGAAGTCGAAGAAACAACGGTATATCTGTATATCACCGTAAGTCATAAGACCGTAGAAGAAATGATGGCTCAGTACGGCTTCACCGAGGATCAAAAAGTCCAGGTTGCCGAGCTGCTTGCACAGGACAGCAGTATGTGGGCATCCGTTCTCTATGGCATTTACGGAGCTGATGATCGGATTGTTGCGGTTGCGCTGTCTCAGCTTGGCAATGTGGGCGGTGAGCCCTACTGGAGCTGGTACGGTTTCGGCTCTCGCGTTGAGTGGTGCGCCTGCTTTGTCTCATGGTGCGCTGATCAGTGCGGTTATATCGAGACTGGTGTCATTCCCAAATACGCAGGCTGCGTCAACGGCGTCAACTGGTTCAAGGATCGAGGCCAGTGGGCGGACAACGATATTGAACCGGCACCCGGCATGATTATCTTCTTCGATTGGGATAATAAGGGCAGCTCCGGCCCACAGGACGGCGAATCCGATCATACCGGCATCGTTGAAAGGGTTGAGGACGGCATTGTTTACACCGTCGAAGGAAACTCTGGCGATAGCTGCCGCGAAAACCATTATGCTGTAGGCTACTATGAAATCCTGGGCTACGGGATTCCTGCCTATTAACAGCAAGTGCCACCCGAATGGGTGGCACTTACATATGAATGTCCTTGTATTTGTCTAATTCGAGGATTATTCGGTAGATCTGCTCTTGTTCTGATTTGCTCTTTGTCAGTAGAAGCTCATAGCATTTTGCGGGGATATCTGTGCCGTCATCCGGTGCGCATCCAATCTTATCGAAGAGCTTTGAGAGAGGAACGTCTATTGCTGCAGCAATCTTCTCGATGCTCTCAAGCGTAGCATTTTTCTCACCGCGCTCGACCTGTCCTATATACGTTGGATGGCAACCGGAAAGCTCAGCTACCTTTTCCTGGCTGAATCCTAACTGAAGTCTGTAACTTCTTATTCGTTGACCAACTGTCTTTGCTATCTCACTCATTTTAGGCACCTCATTGTGTTCTAAATATAGTCTATAAATATTGGAACTGTTTTTCCACAGACCATTGATATTGTTTGCTACACGGTATATACTATAAGTATTATAATTGCGGAAAGTAGTGCCTTTAAGCACTGATTGAGGGCTGAACGATGATAAATCGAACGTGTTGCTTTACCGGCCATAGAAAAATACCGTTGGATCAACTGGAGAGCGTGACCCAACGGCTGAGGGATGCTGTTATTGCAAGTATTAAGGACGGCTATCTGTATTTCGGTGCTGGCGGAGCGTTAGGATTTGATACGCTTGCTGCGCAGACAGTATTGGATCTGAAAAAAGACTATCCACAGATTAAGCTTATCCTTATCCTACCCTGTAGAACGCAAACCAAGGGCTGGAAGCAAGAAGATATTGAAGAATACAACCGAATAATGAAGGCTGCTGACAAAGTAGTATATACATCACAAGATTACTATAACGGGTGTATGCACAAACGAAACCGTCACCTCGTAGATAATAGCAGCAGATGTATTTGTTTTCTTACCGAGAAAACAGGCGGCACATTTTATACTGTCAATTATGCCTCTGAACATGGGCTGACAATATTCAACATTGCTAAATAGCTATCGCAATATGGGCCCATAACTCCTTCTCACATGCACAACTACACTATCAATGAGAAAAGGTGCGACCATTTTGCCGCACCTTTTCTCTTCTTGGACTGTAATTCAATCAAACCCATTGAAAACTGCGCAGAAGTATGGTATAATACATAGTGTGTTTTTGCGCCAACGAGATAGTGGAGCTAATCCGTGCTGTATGGAGGTATCACATGAAGGTTCGCTATGATAAGCTGTGGAGGCTAATGAAGGACAACAAAATGAAGAAAAGCGATTTATCAAAAGCTGCGGAAATAAGCTCCTATGCGATGACAAAACTAAATAATGATCGCCCTGTCAGCATGGAAGTAATGATTAACCTCTGTAAAGTCTTTCACTGTGACATAGGAGATTTAATGGAAGTAATTGAAGAAGACTAATTGGAGGCATTATTATGGACATGGATCGGGTTAGAATAGCCGATGTGATTACAACTGAATATTCGGACTTTCTTTCCTTTTGTTCCGCGTCTGGGAAGATATTTATTTCAGAATTAACGAATGTTGATTTTGTCGCTTTTAGAACGAGCTCCGGGCAATCACGCGACTACATAAAATCGATTAGAGCAATGCTGGACAATCCAGTTGTTGCTGCGACTACTGAAGTTGACGCCGTTCAGAAAGGTTCGGAGAGCGAAAAAAATGAGTTGCAGGGAGACCATTTTGATGCGGGTGAACACCTCGCTCTCGAAGACCAGTCAACGCCATCTAAGACAGAATCTCCTTCATGGATACAGCCGAATGAACAGCCCCCAAAAAATATAGAAGCGGCTCTTGATGAGACCAGGTGTTATGACAGGAAAAATGATACCGAGAATAAAACGGCTGATAGAACGACAGAAGAAATTGTAGTTACATCAACTGGGACTGAAACTACTGCTTTGAACTCAACAGGGCTTTCTGATGACAGTGAATATACCCTCGCATACCTGTTTGATGTAAATCCTTCGTGGTTTGAAGATGTAGGCATTATTGCACTCAATTTAGGTGTTCGTCCGACAAACTGCTTAAACAATGCAAAGATTAAGACGATTGCTGAAGTGTTGGCCAGAACCACCGACGAGCTAAAAGCTATTAAAAACATGGGCGTGAAGTCGGTCAACGAGATAGTACAAAAAGTTAAGGATTATGTGTCTGATCCTGCAAATTTAGATGTGGCGACTATCTCAGCTGTTTCCAATCTTGCCCCAAAACATGAACGGATAGAACTTGACCCTGCATTCAAGAGCGCGCTTGAAGCTATGTTAATGGGTGATGAGTACTCAACAGAGGGTTTCAGTGACAATCAAAGGGGTCATTTTGAAAAACTGAAAGATGCTTCAGAGGTTGCGGGAGAAGATATTTGTCTTGAGGCATATCTAAACCCAGAATATGCACTCAACATATGCAATGCTCTTATGGGGTTTGCTGCGCCATATATTCAGTATAGAAACGCTATGAACGAAGCAGTCCAGAAAATCGGTAATTTGCCAGACTCCATGCGTCAGCTGAAGGCAATACCGTTTATCAGGGCTTACTCTGCAAAGGCCGGTGAAAAACTGTCATATCTTTTGTCTGAATGTTCAGATGATACGATTGTTGAGCATATTCCTTTTCTCTATGAGAAATTGAGAAAAGAAGAAAATATGGCTGTGCTAACGTCTGATACGAATAAGTTTCTCGGATGGCTCAACTTTGATGTTTTCGCTCTTATTTCTTCTATCTCAGCGAACATTCGTAGCATTCTTGCCGGAAGAAACGAGAGAGCAATAGAGGTATTTGCTCTTCGGTCTAAAGGCGAAACACTTGAAGCAGTAGGCTCCTTGTATGGTGTCACACGCGAACGTATTCGACAGATAGAGAACAAAGTACATAGGACTTTTTGGAATGTATATGAGAAGCAGAAATATGATCTCATTATGCTTGTCTATGCATTGCGGAATGGGGATAATGTTCTGCATTTTGATGAATTGAAGGACACGCTGGGGGACGAATTCGCAACTGTTCTTTGGGCTTGCATAAGGCATAATCAAGAACATGAGCATTATTACTACTCTAAGACTCTAGATGCTATCGTAGTCAAGACGGATGAAGCAGAAAATATGAGTGAGGCCGCTCTGCTTTCGACGATAGAAGACCTTCTTACAACACTACCTGATGTAATGCTGGCTTCGGAGAAGGAAAGCGCTCTTGCAGAACTGGCAGAAAAAAATTCGATCCCCAAAGAGGTGTTGAATGGCGTCTTTGATAGCATCTATCAACGGACAGAAAACTTCTTGCATAAAGGCCGTCTTACGGTTGTGTTTATGTGTGAGTATGTTTTGAAAAACCGCTTTCAGGCAGGTTTCAAAATTGCAGATGACTTTGAAGCAGAACGGTTTAAGCAGTATATGGTCGAGCTTTTCGGGACACGCGCAAAGTCTATTACTACGAGAGCTATAGATGCTGATGTTAGTGGCCTTGGTGTACTTTGCGACCGAGGAAAGTATATCCACCCAGATTATTTGGTTGTGGACCCAGGCGTTATCGATGCTATAAACGATTATATTGAGGAGTCCCCGCGTTCACTTATTCCGTATGGTGAGCTCTTTGATGCTCTGAAGGGAAAGTTTGAGGGTACACAGATTACGAACAGATTCCTCCTTCAAGGAGCATTAAAGAAATATGGGTGTAGATTTAGTACAGGCAGAGATTTTGTTCGCAAAACCAAATCGGTAACTTTTGTGGATGAACTCGAATCATTTGTTTCAGACCGTGGCATCGTACATAAGTCAGAGATCTTCGCAGAATTCACATCGCTTGGGGAAGCAGGTCTTGGCCAAGTCGTGTCCAGGAGCGCAAATGTATTCAATATTGACAATGGCTATTATATCCACGCAGAGCAGTTTGATATTCAGCCGGAAGATTATGAAATGCTTCGTGGCTATTTAAGCGAGGCGTGTAAAGACATTCCGGTTAATATCAGATCCGTTCATGAGGCTGTTGCTGAACAATTCCCGGAATTCATGTATCGAAATGACTTCGAGGATCGCAACAAACTCTTTGCTGCTTTAAACTTTATGTTTAGAGAAGAGTTTAGCTTCTCTCGCCCTTATATTGCGAAACTTGGAGTCAGCGATATTTCGAATCGAAGCGTTATTCTGCAGCATATCGAGGATTATGACAGCATCGAGATAGAGGAGCTCATTGATATTTGCGACGAGAACGGTATCCACTATGTTGCTCCAGCATATCTATGCCAAATGCTTGCACCGGACTTCATTCGAGTTAATAGAGCCACTCTGATGCGTCGTGAGCTTACTGGAATTACAGATGAAGTGATAGAGCAGGCAAATAGCATCATACGTGATCTTCTTGAAGTAAATGGATATATTGTTGGTTCAAAAGTTAACGATTTTCTGTGGTATCCGCAGATAGATGTTGATTGGAACGAATTCCTCCTTGAGAACCTCATTGTACAGAGCAAGAAAATCAATGTTGTATATATGTTTGGCGACCCATTACAGCATCCGAATGCTATTTATGTCGCTGAGGAATTCAGCAAGGATACGTTTGACTCATTCCTGATTAAGGTGCTGACAGAAGAAGTCCATAAAGGCTCATTCACCTCAAAGATTGAGATGAGAGATTGGCTGCGCGAAGAGGGAATGATTGAAGTCAAACTTCCCAACTTTCTCGAAAGTGCAAAATACTTCTATGTCAACGAAACTGGAGTTCATTGTACTGGAGAGTAACCATGACAAACGGTGTGGTGCCTGACAACTCATAGCACCCGCTAAAGGTGAGGAAACAATTATGTATAACTACGAATGGGATATAGAAACTGGTGGATATATACTTTTGCCTTCTAAAATTACCGGGGTCACTAAAGAAGTCAGACCTGTTTTTTCTGAAGAGTTGCGATTTCTTGGGCTTGATCGTGATTACGGTTGGGACTTCCCTGATTGTGAAGAACCTCTGATGTGGGCAGAAGCACGTAGATATTTCTACAAAGGGGAACTCGTTTGTGAGGCATCAGGTGGTGGCTTATATGAAATGCCTACGCTAAAAAATGTCATCAAAGATTTGCATATTACACCGGTCGATATAGAAATGATGCTTTCTAAAAATGAGAGTGTCATGAATGGATTGGTTCAAAAAACACTAAAAACAACTTACAAAACCTATTTGGATTATAAGAGTAGAGTTAGTATGTTCTATGTGGCATACAGCGGAGGTAAAGATTCGATTGTCATGTTAGACATAGTGCAAAGAGCTCTTCCTCATGACGGTTTTGTAGTGGTTTTTGGCGATACGACTATGGAATTGAAAACCACCTATCAGGCGCTTTCTGAAGCCAAGGCTCATTGGCCATCCCTTGAGTGGTACGAAGCGAGAGCGGAGTTCGAAGCAGAAGAATCATGGAAAAGAATAGGATTCCCGGCAAGAAAGCTTCGCTGGTGTTGTAGCGTGCATAAGACAGCGCCGTCTATTGCAAAACTCAAAGAAATATACAAGACAAAATATCCAGAGGCACAGCGTCCATTTAAGGTCATGGTATTTGATGGAGTTCGCGCAGAGGAAAGTGATGCACGCTCCACTTATACAATGATTTCTGATGGAAACAAACACGCAGTTCAGTTTAATTGTAGCCCCATATTAGAATGGAGCTCTTGTGAATTGTTCCTTTATATTTTCAAATATGGGCTTTTGTTTAATATGCTCTATCGCTATGGTGCATACAGAGTTGGTTGCAAACTCTGTCCGATGGCTTCCGAATGGTATGAATGTGTATTAAATCATATTTTTCCTGAAGAGGTTAAGCCGCTTCTGGACATTGTATCGACAAGCATTACAAAATCATTCTCATCGGATGAAGAAAAGCAAAAGTATCTTCAGTCAGGTGGATGGAAGTCCAGAATTGGCGGGAAAGAACTCTCGTTTGGCGGCAACAAAATTACTGAGATTAAGACAAAAGACTCGGTTAAACTTATTATTACTGAGGGTAACTATAAATGGGATAAATGGATGGCGACGGTTGGCCCTGTCATTCAAATAGGGGATAATAAGTATTCCATAAGATACAAAGATATAAACATGGACTTCACTGTTTCAACCGATAAAAGAGCCACTATTCTTACTCTTCCTGCATTGATTAGATCACCGTTATCCGTCAGATTTATGTATCTATTCAAAAATGCACTTAGTAAAGCTGCCTATTGTGTAAACTGTGGAGAATGTATGGCAGAATGTGCGTTTGGGGCTCTAAACATTACCCAGGATGATATTGTTATTGATGGTTGTAGGCATTGTGAGCATTGTTTAGATTCCAATAAAGGATGTATTGCAGCGAGATCACTTGGCATTACAGGAGGCGGAAATAACATGAGCGTAAAGAATATCAGTAGATATCAGAACTTTGGGTTCAGACAGGAATGGCTTGAGTTATATTTTGAGCTGTTGGATGATTTTTGGGCCAATGAGAGAATGGGAAAGTATATGATTGTTGGCTTCAAAACATGGCTTAAAGAAGCTGAAATTACTGAGAATAATGCTCTTACTCCACTTGGTGAAAAATTACAATTATTAGGAAGTGACTCGCCAATCACCTGGGGCGTGATTTACACAAATCTCTGCTATGAATCTCCAATTATCAATTGGTATGCAAAGAAAATTGAAGTGGGAAGGACGTATTTTGCAGATGATCTCCCCATCTTGCTTGGTGAAGAATATTCGGCAACTGTAAAGAAGAATGCTCTTAGCTCTTTGAAAGAGACACTTAGACTATCCCCTATAGGTTGGCTTTTATTACAAGGAGAATGCGAAGTTAAGGGTAAAACGGTAGCGACAATCACAAAGGGTAGTTGGTATGATGCGGAACCAATTGTGATTCTTTATTCCCTTTATAAATTTGCAGAGAAAATGGACGGACTTTACAGTTTTACTTTATCCGATTTACTCGAAGATAGTGATGATCGCGATGCTGTTAGTCCTCGCACGATTTTCGGTTTAGATCGCGAATCACTAAAGCCGATTCTTCAGGGTCTTGCTAATAACTACAGCAGCTTTATTCAAGTAGACTTCAATAAAGGCATCATGGAAAACATTGATTTGCCTGCCGGTAAAAACGGTAAAAAGGCAATTGATGTGCTCTCGCTGATTTGAGGAGGATAAGACAATGGCGGTAAGATTGTATAACGAATACATAAAGGTTGATCCCAATTTCATCCCGGTGTTTAGCCGGAATAGTGATAGGACCTACCCAGATAAATGGCAGTCGTTTTATCCTCACTCCAGTTTCAAGAACATTCTCAAGGATATTGTTGAGACACTAGAAAAGAGCAATGAAACAAAAGATCGAAGTGTTTGGATGAGTGGTGCTTATGGTACTGGTAAAACCTATGCTTCATTCGTCATAAAACACATCCTTGAAGATAGCATTGACTCTATCACCCCGTATTTCACTCAGAATGGTATGGAGACTTTACTCGCACGAGTAAAGGGGGTTAGAGCGAAAGGGAGAATTCTTGTCGTTCAGCGTAGTGCATCGGCTGGAATTAACACGCAGGACAAGCTCTTTAATGCGATTGTTGAATCTGTGCGAAGAGCAGTATCAGATGCTGGACTTACATATATTGGAGCAGAAAGCCTTTCTGATAAGGTGCTGACAATTCTGAAGCATCCAGAGACATCGGCTTTTAATTTCCAGGGAGCATTTAATAAATACCGTGGTAAGTTCACTGAATATAACTCGGTAGATAGCATTATAAAAGACTTAGAAGAACTTGATCTTGAAGATAAGCTAGGTCTTCTCGATACGATCATTGAGGTTGCGGCACTTGAAGGTTTCAACTGGTCTATGTCTTCTGAGGAGATTGTTGACTGGTTGGAGGACGTGCGCAAAGGCAACAGTCTGTCTTCAATTGTCTTTATTTGGGATGAATTCACAGAGTATTTTAAGAATAATCAGAACAACATTACTGGTCTTCAGGAGATTGCGCAGGCATCTTCGCGCATCAGTTGTTATCTATTCTTGATTACCCACAGTTCTGCTGGACAACTTATCCAGGACAAGGGATCAAAGACTATAATTGAGGCACGGTTTAAGCTCGATACCATAGAATTGGAAGAGAGCACTGCTTTCAAGCTTCTTGGACAAGCATTAAGACACGAAGCCGACCTTGCTGATGAGTGGAAGCATACGAGCGACCAGTTGTGGGACGGCGTTAAGCGTGGTAGTGTGGATGTCATCAAGAATAAGGATTACAATATTCAAGACGATGATTTCAGAGCCCTCTTGCCGATGCACCCTTATGCGGCGTATCTGTTGAAGTTTATTGCAAAGGACATTAGCTCCAATCAGCGAACCATTTTCCAGTTCCTCAGCGGAGACTACTCAGGGGATGAAGACAAAACCAACTTCAAGTGGTTTATTGAGCACTTTGCGTTTGAGTACGGTAAATGGAACTATTTGACGGCGGATTACCTGTGGGATTACTTCTTCAAAACCAGTAACGTCGATCTTGACGCAGCTTTTATTCAAACGATCAGTCACTACAACAACTTCGCGCCGCTTTGCGACGATCCGACCAACAAGCAGCTTGGTGATCGCAGACGTAGAGTGTTGAAGGTGACTTTGCTTCTTGCTGCCCTGCAAGCAAAGAACGGCGCAGAGGCAAGAACTGGTGCAACATCATTGATGCGTCCAACCTTAGTGAACATCAAAGCCTGCTTTGCCGGGACGCCGCAGGAATCTACTGTTGAGCAGGATCTGAATTATTTTGCTTCAAAGGGTATCGTTGGCAAGATTGAAAGCGCAAAAGAAGTTCTCTTCGTCATGACTTCCGCCGCTATTGATACCGAGCGCATGAATCAGATCATTGATGAAACACGTAAAGCGATCACTTTTGAAAAACTTATTGCCGACTCCACGTATGATGTTGCTAAGCAATTCATGCCAACTGATTACCTAAAGTGGAGAATGCGGATTATCAATGTGTCACCCGCAAATGCAAAACAAGAGGCGGAAAAGGTTGATAAGTCCGAGAATCATATTCCGACATTTTTCTTGTTTGCAAAGAATGAAGCCGAACAAGGTAAGATTAAAGACACCGTAGCAGCGATCTTCGATAGAGTTGGAGAACGCTGTATCGTGGTTGACTTTAGCTCTTTGCCGTTCACTGATGCGTTGTTTACAAAATTCATTGAGAGCAAGGCAAAAGAAAAATATTTTTCCACAATCCCTAATCAGAAATCCCAGCTTGAGCTTGCGAAGAAAACATCTCAGGAAGTCCTTAATGAATGGACAAGAAAACTGATTACCACTTCATTGTACGTTTACTCTGCACCTAATAAGTCTGTTCAGAAAACTGGTGGAGCCAATTTAAGAAAGGAATTCAAAGAGATTAACGGTGAGTTCTTTGGTGCTGGACTCGAAGAAATCACGCAAAATGATAAGCTCTTTGCTGAAACCGGATTCAAAGAGACTGTTGCTCAAATGGCAATGGGTAAGATTGATGTTCCCAACAACTATTCGTATGTCAGAAACATCTCAACAAAACTGCAAATGGACGGGATCTGGAGTACTCCGAAGTATTGGGAAGTTAAACCGTCGCACCCTGTTTCAAAGATGAAAATTGCAATTAATGAAATTATTGAGCAGGGATTTGAAAAGAGCACGATGGTAAGTGTCACGGATATTTGGAAAGAACTCAGAAAACCTCCTTTTGGCCTCCTTCCGAATACCGGCTCTGTGTTTCTTCTCGGTTTTCTTCTTGGAGAGTACGCTGATAGCACCTATTACAAACGAGACACGAACAATAATACGGTGTCCCTTAACTACATTGACCTTAGTGAACTTATCTTCGGTGTCATAAAGAATCTTCCCAAAGCTCAGGGACAATTTATTGTTAGGCAAACCTCCGAGCAGATGAAATTCTGTCAGATCACGGGTGAGATTTTTAAGATTGCGAAGGAGAAACGCAATTCTGTCGATGATATTGCCAAGAATATCAACATCTACCTGATAAATAACAAGTACCCGATGTGGGCCGTACGTTACTTCATTGAAGAAGAACTGTATGACCATGAGTATTGTGACGCTATGGTACAGCTCACATCACTCCTCTGCGAATTCATTAAGCCTGAATCAAAGATTGACCGCGAACGCTCAAAGGTTGTTGAAGATATTTATAAGCTGTATCAGCAGTACAACTCCATTGATGAGGTGTTTAGAGATATTCTTAGCGCCGAGAATATGAGAGCTGGCATGAATTATTACATTGCTCAGTACAAGCCTGAATTGATTCAAATTGCCAGCAATCTGAAGGTTGATGCAAAGGAATATCTGGAGTTGTTAAATTCTAAGCTCTCGAATGATTCTTCCTACCTTTGGGAACTTGGAGATACTAACCGCCAGATTGATAATCTGTACATTGATCTGAAGCTTATTTATGACATCAACCGAGTTCTCACTACTAAACAAAAAACATATGTCGAAGCAAGAAAGGCACTCATCGAAAAACTTAACATTGTTAAAGTTCCTTATGCATTGCTTAAGGAACTGAGACCTGAACTTATAACAATTGTTGATCAGTTTAGCTTAATTAAGGACAACGCTCAGATTAACAAAGCCGAAACTGCGTCAACAATCGCTAATTTGGCAGATGATTTTGTTGAGTTCTTTAATAATCAGTACGAAGTATTCTGTAAAGCTCTTGATCGTGCATTGCACACAACTATCTCTGCCGATGAGTATGAGTATCTGTTTAACAAAGTGCCCTCTGGGACTCTTTACGAAGCGACAGATAAGTTCACTACTACCATGCAGCATGAACTAACCAACTTCCGTAAGTCAAAGAAGACACGGAAGATGTACGATGCATGGGAGAAGGCTACGAACAGCACCAGTCCGGCAGATTGGTCTCAGAAAAACGGTATTCCGGTACTCTGCCTGTTCACTGAGGATATTCTTACCGCGCAGAAGATTTTCGATGCCTTGAATAGAACATCGTATTTGCCGACAGAAAAGGATATTGATGATGCCATTGATTTCCTGCAGAGTGGAAAGCTTGGCATACTGAAAAACACTGACATCTGTGTTAAGAGATTTATAGACTTCTTTGCTGGCGAGTATGCATATGTCATTACTTCCGCCGATGAGTTGAGAGATCAGATTCGCGCAGCAGCTGGGACAAAAGTTTATGACTGGTATGCTAAAGCGAATAGCTGTAAATCGAGGATTCGCCAGTTCGCCACAGAGCGCTATCAGTTAAAATATCGTTCCCAGGCGAAAGAGCGAGTCAGAAAGCTCACTGCGGAACAAGCACAAAAATACCTTGATGAGCTTATTGATAAAGATCCTCTGCTCGGAATCAATATCCTCAAGGGATAATCAAAGGAGGACACTATGACCACCTTTAAGGATTTGGAAAGCCTACAACTATTCTTGAAGCAAGACGCGAAACGCGTCTCGCTAAATCCTGTGCGCTTTATAAATGTCGATTCTATGGCTATGTGGATCGAGGTTAAAAAGTTTCTGCTTGCTTTGACCGATGAGACGCTGCCCCTTTCCAAGTTCTGTGAAGGGAAAGATACAACTCCAAATATCAAACGTGTTAGTGCTGCGCTGAAAAAAGTCAAAAAGTCGCAGTTTGTATCTCCGTTGTCAGAATATTTGCGCATAATCCCTGAACAAGCTGAACCTGTAATTCAGAAGTTTATCAAGGCAGACTATCAAAACAATGATAACGGAAAACTCCGCATTTATTTCTTGATGTATAGAATGAAGAGCCTTCTTCGTACTATACTTTCTGACGATCCAAGAGCCAAAGACTGCATTGTTTTGTTCGAGACGGATGAAGAGAGTGACTATAAACTCACCATTATTCAAAAAGATTTAGATGTTAAGTTGGCAGGTAATGAGATCGACGGATTTAGAAGCTATCTTGAGTATTGGGAAGCTAACCCCGACAAACCATTGATTTTGCACACCGGCAATGCTATCCACTTTGAAAAGAACCACTTCTTTGATGATGTTCACGTAATTGTGACATCCTACGATCTGATTAGGTATCAATATGGATTGCCAGCAAGTGTATTTGAAGAACTTGGAACGGACAATGATTGGAACAATCTTGTTCGAGTAATCATCAAAGAGGGTTCTTTTGAAGATGCCTGCCGATCCACGCTTTCCATAAATAGATACTCATCAAATCTGTTTGAGAGATGGAACAAGTACAATTCTTTTCAAAAATGGCTTCTTTGGTTGTGGTCCAGACAGCAATCTGGAAAAAGCTATGAGATTGTAGCAGCAAAAGCGTGCAAATCTTCTGCTGAGTATTTAGACAATATCTATTGCTGTATTATTGATTATCTCAGAGACGATAAGTTTGAGCAGTTCTACAAGGACAGAAAACGGATTCTATCAGTAATGCAGGCGGTTCCTACAGAGCATTATTGGAATGAGCTGAGTTCTCTTAACAGGATTGATGCTCTTTCGTGCCTTACTTGTTTAACAGACGTAGAACAGAAAACTATCTTTGAAATAGTCGCTGAGTTTAGCTATCAGCAAAGAAAAAGCGTTCTCTCTATCCTAAAACGTGTTTATCCATCTCTGTACTACTATTTGCAGAATGATGAACAGCCGAATTGCGCGGGGCTGTCTACAGAACATGAGCAATATTTTAGTGAGTACAAGTGGCTTAAAGCGACAGATACTTTGACGGAGGAATTTGTTTCAAAGGTCAAACGTATTTCTCTGGAAAAAGGGGCATCGGTCTTCCAGATGCAATCAAGGAATCATTTTGTTTCAGAACACTATGATGAGCATACATCTATCCTATTTGTGGATGGAATGGGTATTGAATATGTTGATTACTTGGCGCATCTCTTCTCCGACCTTGATGAGCAGCAGTATTCAGTATACTTTGATGCTGGTTTTTGCACATTACCGTCAGTCACAGAAATCAACAAAGATTTCATGAATGGGCGTAATACTGTTGAACCACCCGTAAGAGAACTTGATGAGCTTAAGCATGCTAATAATGCTCACCCGGAAAGTCTCATAAAGCAAATTCATATTCTCGATAATCTGAAGAATCGAGTTCTTGGGTTGCTGGTTGGAAACACTCACCGTATCATCATTGCAGCAGATCATGGAACAAGCAGAATGGCAGTCAAGGTTCGCAACACAGAATACGATAATGCGTATCCAAAACCGGATAATGTAGGTATTTATAAATACGGACGTTTTTGTGAAGGAACAGAAGATGAACCCAAATATCCAACTGCGATAAATTATAATGAGCGTTTGATTTTTGCTGACTATAGTCGATTTGTTCAAAGTGGAGCTCCCATAGACGAGATACATGGTGGAGCCTCACTAGAAGAATGGATTGTACCGATTATCACGGTTGAACGTAACATAGGAGAAAAACCAGAGACTGTTGAAGTAAAACCGAAAACCACGAAATTCAAACCCGCTCTCGGAACAAAGCAAGTCAAAGTGGTCTTTTCTATCAGTGGTAAAAAGAGGCAAAACGTCTCCGCGAGAATTAAAGGCAACTCGTATAAATGTGAATGGGCTGATGGATTGTATTCCTTTACGTTTGTTCCGTCCAAGGCGGATGGAAAACTTACTGTAAAGATTGCTGACGGAGGTATTCTTGGTCAGTTCGATATTGAAATAGAACAAGGCATCAAGAAGAATACCAATTTCGACATATGAGGAGTGATGGAAAATGGATACTAATAAGACCACAACTTCTTCTGGAATGCTTGAAGGAGCAGAATACGAGAAGAAACTCAAGCAATATTATGGCGATATGCTTGTATACAAATCATCGGCTAATTCAAAATTCTTCTCAGCATTGAGTCTGCCTTCTTTTATGCGAGATTGGCTGGTAATGCGTTTTTCCAACAGCGAAGGGGTCATAAATAAGCAGGAAGTTTCAGACTATGTAAAACGAGTGATCCCCAAGAAAGAGCAATGGAACGAATATCTTGTGGATCTGCTTCATAACGATCAGACTGCTCGTTTTTTGGCAAAAGTTAAAATTGACTTTGATGCTAAAACAAAAACAGCGTTGTTTTCATTGCCAGATTTTGAAGTTCCCAAGAAAAAGGGTGAAGCCATTGTTGATTGGGATGTAATCGAAGCAAATAGGGAATATCTTCTTTCTCCGACGGAAGTTTGGGGAATTGTAGAGATAGATACTGAGGAAGGCAATAAAGGGAATGTTTTTAAGCTTATTGATTTCCAGCCGTTTTGTCCTTACACGATAGACTTGGACTATTATATTGAGGCCAGGCAGTATTTTACTATAGACGAATGGATAAATGTCCTTCTAAGTGCGATTGATTATAACCCCAAGGGATATGTAAGCAAGACTCAGAAAATGGCCATGCTCAGCAGACTGCTCCCATTTGTTGAAAAGAGGATTAACCTGATTGAGCTTGCACCTAAAGAAACTGGTAAGTCATATGTGTTTGCTCAGATAAGTAAGTACGGATGGCTTGTTAGCGGTGGAAGCATTTCAAGGGCAAAGATGTTCTATGACATTAGCAAGAGAACCCAGGGGCTTGTATCTCGGTATGACTATGTTGCGTTTGATGAAATCCAGAGCATAAAATTTACAGATGCAATGGAAATGCAAGGCGCTTTGAAAGGCTATCTTGAAAGCGGCGAATACCGTGTGGGTGATTCGAGAGGTGTTGGTGACGCCGGACTTATTCTCTTGGGAAATATCGATTCGGAGCTTATGGATGTTAATCAGAACATGTTTAAGGATCTTCCTGATATATTCCATGAATCAGCTCTACTTGATAGATTCCATGGTTTTATTAAAGGCTGGAACATACCTAAAATGAAAGAAAGCCTTAAAGCTAATGGTTGGGCTCTTAATACAGAATACTTTGGTGAAATTATGCATTATTTGCGTGATGAACTTGCATATCGCGCTGTTGTTGACCAACTATTGCAGATCCCGAAGAATTCAGCAACAAGAGATACCGAAGCAATTAAGCGTATCTGCACCGGGTATTTGAAGCTTTTGTTCCCGAACGCAACAGATGTTAGCAAAGTGGATGTTTCTTTATTTGAGACCTACTGTCTCGCACCAGCTATGGAGATGAGAAGAGTCATCAAAACTCAGCTTGGCATTATTGACGAGGGCGAGTTTGGTGGAATGACAATCCCTGAAATCACAATTAAGGAGCAATACCGTGAAAAACAAGAAGTGTAAGTCATGCGGGACAGAACTAAAGAAAGACTGGATTGCACTTCACAGGAAACTCTTGGACATCGACGCAAAAGAGTTTTTGTGTATTTCATGTTTAGCAGATACCTTTGGGTGTGAAGTTGAAGACCTTGAGATAAAAATAGAGGAATTCAAAGAGCAAGGCTGTGTTCTTTTTAAGTGAGGTCAATATGAAACGGATAATCTACGCTGATAATGCAGCTACAACAAGAATTGATCCCGCTGTATTGGAGGCAATGGAGCCATTTACGAAAGAAGAATATGCTAATGCGTCTCAACCATACTCCTTCTCTCGTAAAGCAAAAGCAGCAATACAAAACGCCAGAGAAGAAATAGCAAATTGTATTAATGCTAAACCAAGTGAAATTTTCTTTACCTCCGGTGGAACAGAAAGTGACAACTGGGCAATAAAGGGCTGTGCATTTGCAGATGAAAGTAAACGTGCGACAATAACTTCAACTATTGAGCATCACGCTATTCTGCGATCTTGCCAGTTTATTGAGCGACTTGGCTATCCAGTGGCCTATATCAATCCTAACTCAAACGGGGTGATTACCGTTGAGGCGCTCGATCAGGTTATTGCAGGAACGACCAATCTTGTGTCAATTGCAACTGCTAATAACGAAATAGGTACTATCCAACCAATCAAAAAGCTTGCTGAAATTGCCCATAGAAACGGCGCTTTCTTTCATACAGATGCAGTTCAAGCGATTGGGCATATTCCCGTTGATGTGAATGAATTAAATGTTGATCTCCTTTCTGCTTCAGCTCATAAGTTTAACGGTCCTAAAGGCATAGGTTTTCTTTATGTTAGAGATGGAACTCCAATTTTACCGCTGCTGAACGGTGGAGCACAGGAAAACTCTCATAGAGCCGGAACAGAGAATGTTGCTTCGATTGTGGGAATGGCGACTGCATTAAGCATGAATTGCTCCCAGATGCAGAACTCTCAACAACAGTCTTCGGAAATGGCTGAGCTTATTTGTTCAATCTTAAATGCCGCTGAGGTGGATTATATCCACAATGGCTATATTGATGGGCTAAAAGGAATACTCAATCTATCATTTCGTGGTAAGGATGGCGAAGCTATTCTTCACCGACTTGATCTTAGAGGAATTTTGGTTTCAACTGGCTCTGCCTGTGATAGTAACTCAACTCAAGTTTCTCATGTGATAAGAGCGATAAATGTGCCAGATTCATATGCTAAAGGAACAATCAGAATATCATTGGGAAAAGATAATACGATTGAGGAAGCGAGAATAATAGGGGAAACGCTTGTTTCCATATTAATGGAGCAAGTATAAGCGAATGAAGTGCCTCACTCTCGGCAAGGCACATAAAATGTGCCTTGCTTTTTTTGAAGAATCTCATGTGATGAGGGGGTAATTGATATGGACATAAAAGCAAAACTTCGCCCTTTCTATGTGGCTAAGATGCTCTATGAGCAGACAGACGAGGATCATTATCTGACGATAGCTCAGATCATGGAGCAGCTCGAAAAAGACTATGGTATTTCAACCTCTCGCGGAACCGTGGGTGATGATATAAAAGCTCTCCAGGAACTCGGAGTTGAAATTGAGGTTGTCCCTTCGACGCAAAAGCGTTTCTCTCTCATTGGCCGGAGATTCGATCTGCCGGAGCTCAAGACCTTGATTGACGCTGTAGAGTCTGCCCGATTCATACCCAAGGAAAAGAGCGCCGCCCTGGTTGAAAAGCTTGGCTCCCTTACAAGCCAGCATAATACGGAAAAGCTCGTTCGCAATGTTGATGTGGAGAATCGCATCAAAGCCGACAACGAGAAGATCTACTACATCATGGAGGCGTTGAACGACGCAATCAATACCAACAAGAAGGTGTCGTTCCAGTATTTCACCTACAATGTTCGGAAGGAGCAGAAACTGAAATACGATGGCTACACCTATGTATTCAGCCCTTATAAGCTGATCTGGAATGGCGATTACTATTATGTGGTTGGCTACTCTGAAAAGCACAAAGGGATCGGCAGCTTCCGTGTAGATCGCATTGTCAGATGCCCTAAGATCCTCGAAGAAGATGCTGTGCAGCCTCCGAAGAGTTTTGACCTAAATGTCTACCTGAATTCAATGTTCCGAATGTACAACGGCCAGAGAAAGCAGATAGAGCTGGTGTGCAGCAACGATGTTATGGATGCGATCATAGATAAGTTCGGAAAAGATGTTCATGTGCTGGCCAATGATATGAAATCCTTCCGCGCCGTAATCGAAACCTCTGTTGGCAGCGTCTTCTATAGCTGGATATTTGGGTTTGGAGGAAGAGTTGCAATTAAGGCTCCCGAAGATGTTAAGGATGAGTATTCTAGAATGGTTCTCAGTGCTGAGAAGGCGTTAGGATTATCAGAATGCGGAGAATCTGAAAAACAAAACGTATAAAGGGTAGGCGTAATCATCGAGCAATAAGATTTGCATGCATTGGGTTACGATATCATGTAAGATACTGATGAGGCTAAGCAACGATGGAGTTTGTAATTAAGAATACAATTGGGCGATCACATCGCAATATGACCGCCCTGAGATTTATCTTACTTACTGAGACGCTTGTCTGCTCTGTACACGAGACGGCTGATCTGACCTGCGACCTGTTCTGCAGAATTGGTATCCGCCTTGATCGATTCGGCCGTCAACTCGTGACCGGCGATGATGCTGCGGATCTCCGAGAGCTCAATACTGTTCTGCTTGGCAACTTCGAAGATAATTTCCGCATAAGCGAGTTCACAGCCCTTGTCGATGATCAGGCCAGCCAGCTCACGGGGCTTCATGCTGAGATGAGTGCAACCAAGCCTCACCATGACTTCAGCAGGGCGCTTACTGAGAAGAGCGACCTCGCGAAGAATGGCTTCCTTCTTCTCGACCTGCTCCCTTGCCTGCTTAGCCTTGAGCTTTTTCTTGAGTTCCCTGACGGTCTCGCGCTCAACATGCATGCGTTCGGGATTGTATGTATCATCAGCGATGATATCCTCATAGGTGTATGCGTCTTCCGCCACAACGCTGGTTCCCTCAATCGTGCTGCTAAGCGAGACGATCTTGAAATCATCGGGGGGGAGCTTCCTGAAGCAGTCGTTCACCATGTTGTTGCAGATCGTATAGCAGTAGTTCTTCTGCTTCTCAATCGGCTGACGCAGAACAAGATCGAGCTTTTCAATGATCTTGATAACACAGTCGGTTTCAAGCTCATCCCTGGTGGTTGCGCCACGGTTTTCGAGCACGTCGATCTTTCCAGAGTTGCCGGGGAGGATTTCGCCTTCAGCGTTCTTGCCGCTGGTCTTGGAAAGAAGAGTGAAATGGCAGAAGTCTTTCAGGGCGAACCAGAAATCAGTGTAGAGAAGCTGATCAGTCATCAGCGCGACCTTGGTGGTGATGCCTTCCTTGTGGATGGTGTTCAGGATGTTAACGAAAGTGGTGCAAGTAGCCTTTTTCATGATTGGGCTCTCCTCTCAGTTTTTATTGAGGGAGGAGCCTCAAACATGATTTACTGGCTTGTCCGTCCCTCTGGTGAAAGGATAAGCCCACGCCATCAAGCACCTTTATATATGGGATCAAGCCACGAAAAATGAAAAAAAAAGAAAAAATCAAGAAGATATCAGCAGTTTCTTGATAGCTTCTTGATATGGATAGATTAGAATATGATAGACGGATTGTCTAAGAAGGACTGGAAAGCCTATGATGAAAATCAAATTACCACGAGGAATAAAATACAGAGTTGAGCCTTCGCAACCAGGGATTGTCATTCCGGGCTCTGAGAACGAACCGATTATTACGCTGTTTGGGCGCGGATCTATGATTCAGTGTAAATTGGTTTCCTGTGCTATGGAGCAAGAGTACATTGTTCAGGATACATATTCAACAGGCAGCTTGGATGATGATGAGATTGAAATGGTTCATTCATGGGTGGAGTACCTTATCCCATCGTTGCTTCAGGAGGCAGGAATTCGACACTTTATTAGGTTTCTTCCAGATTCTAAATGCTACTATGATTTTGCTTCGCAGACTCTGTATGGAGCTAATGGGTATAAAGAAAAGAAAGGAAAACGAGATGGAAACCGTGAGAATACCGCTCTGATAAATGGAGAACCTTGTAAGCTCAAGAAGAGCGAAAGAGCTTTCATTGAATTGTTAACGCGCACACCAAATGCGCAGTTTTCAATGGAAGATGTTGAGGATTGGTCGGGGCTACATGGTGCTGGAAGCGTAACTTCGACTTGGCATGAATTTAAGAGACACGACTCTTCTATTGATGCGACATTCGATAGAAACAATGGAATGTTTTTTTATCGTGGTGTCCCTCAGATATGGGTAATTGGAGAAGAAAATGCAGAAAATGAACTTACCTTAGGGAGAATCTTTGACATAGTAGGGTATGGAGATATCGTTGCTGTTTTTGATAAGATTGAGCGGAAGTTAAGAGCTTGTCGTGTTGGAGACGTTACGCCAGAGGAATCATTAGTGTTTCTAGGCGTAGACAACACCTTGATGGACTTATCGATGATAGAAATTGATATCGAAAGATTCGTTTCTGAAAACTATTGCCCAGTAGCAGTGTTAAACAAACTCCTTAGTAGATATAGTGCTTCCCTTGAAGCCGTGTGGAAAGTTCTGCGAGACAATATAAGCGAGAACCTTTCGCTGAGTTTAAATGCATCAACATACCATTATGAAACAGAAGAGATTCCGGTTCGGCTAGCAGATCTAAAGGGTTATGCGGTTACAACCGAACGCCTTGAAAAATCTTTACAACGCATTTGTCCTTCCATAAAGGATATCATCGCTTCCTCCTGTGTTGGCACGGATTATTTTGGATACTGCGATATCACTGTCAAGCCGAACTCAGTAGTTGACTATATTGTTGCACTAATCCTGATTTGTTTTAGCTATTGTCAATCAGAGAAAGATGATGAAAAAACCTCCATAATAAAAACTCGCTATCAAAACGCGCTAAGAGATCTGATTCATAAGCGGTTTAACTATTCTCCTCCTGGAGATGGTAAAGATAGCATTATTGAAGAGATTCAGAGGCTATTAGTCGAGATTCAGTCAGAAACAAGAGACGCTGGTTTGGACTCATCTGTTTCGAAGATTACCAAAATCAACGACTTACTTAATCTCTTGGGATATAATGATTCCAATAGTTTGCTTCCTCCTTCAATGGGCAGGGAGCTATAAGGAGTAGTATATGATAAGTTCTAACAACCCAAATCTTTCACGCCCAGAAGTGCTGTTTCAAGAATTTGCCCATCTTGATATAAACACTCACCGGTTTTCTGGCAAGAAATCTTTTGATGGTCAAACTGGTGGATTCCCACTCTTGTACAACAAGGAGAAACAGCAGCTGGCTGTAGATGCCACTGACAGTCATACACTTGTCGTTGGTGCATCCGGCAGCAAAAAAACTCGCGCTCTTGTTCTGCCTGCCATCAAGGTTTTGGGCTATGCCGGCGAGAGCATGATTATCAATGATCCCAAAGGCGAGCTATATAACCGTACAGCTGGAGAACTCCGCGATTTGGGGTACAGCATTATTACTGTCAATCTGCGTGATCCATCGGTGGGCCATGCGTGGAATCCGCTTCAGATACCTTATAGCTACTATAAGGCTGGCGATATGGATAAGGCTGCGGAGTTCGCCAACGATATAGCAAATACACTTATACTTGGTGAAATTGCATCTGACGATCCGTTCTGGGGTTATTCGGCATATGACTGCTGCTTAGGCCTCATAATGCTCCTTTTTAAGCTGTGTAAGGAAATGAATTATCCCGACAATGCTGTGAACATCTCAAATCTCTTGCGGTTAAGGCGGAAACTGTTTGAGAATGGAGTAAACGCAAAAAACTCTCCGCTTTGGAAATGGGCAAGCAAGGATGAGTTGATTGCGGCAAGCTTGACGGGGAGCGTTATGACCGCCCAAGATACTATGCGCGGAATTCTAGCGACCCTTGATCAAAAGCTAAGGGCATTGGCAATACAACCGTCTTTACTGGAAATGCTGGCGAACTCCAACTTTGATATTGAGGAAATCGGGCAGAGCAAAACAGCGGTTTATCTTATTACTCCAGACGAAAAGACGACCTATTCCTCGATTGTTGCGATGTTTATTTCGCAGAGCTACCAGCATCTGATTTATTCTGCGACACAAAGTGGCGGGCGTTTGGGGATTCGTGTTAACTATATTCTAGATGAGTTTAGCAGCCTTCCCGCTATTGGCAGCGATTTCCCAAGCATGATTTCTGCTGCCAGATCAAGGAATATACGCTATCTCATCTGTATACAGTCGAAATCACAATTAGTGAAGCGATACAAAGAAGAGGCGGCAACTATCATATCGAATTGCACGAACTGGGTTGTTCTGTTTACACGAGAGCTTGAGCTTCTTCGAGAAGTGTCTGAGTTATGTGGTCAAAAGAAAGATCGGACGCCGAACGTCTCAATTTATGATTTACAACATTTGTCAAAGGATAAGGACGAAGCACTTTTGCTGGCGGGAAAATCAAAACCGTGTCTTGTGAATCTGCTAGATATTGATCGATTTGGGGAACGGAGTTACAAAGTAATCGATTTCTATACACCGGAAAGGCTTTCGAGATTTAATATTGATTTTTCGGAACTACCCGCAGAAGCCAAAGCAATTGTCGAGGAAGAACGGGCAAGAATGTCCGCTTCTTTGAATCCTGGCTTCAACCCGTTAAACACTTCGGGTTCAAGTACTCATCCTTCAACAATTACTCCGCCCGGATCAGGAACAAGCTCATCAGAGCCACAGCTGAATGTTGATGATCTGGTTGCGAGGATAGATAAACGGATTGCCGAGTTGGAAGAAGAAGAGCGGAGAGAGGCGGAACAATCAGACGCGTCCAAACTTGGTCAAGTGATTGATACAATAAAGGGCCGCCGTGATGAACTATATCAAGCCAGTGCGACGGGTTCGACCGAAGAATAAGGAGGAAAAAAATATGGAACGAGAAGTTATTATAGCTTCTACTGAAGAAGATGGTGCTGTGTTAGAAAACGAAGAGGTAATTAATCTTCCTATAAAGACAGCAAACGCCATCGCACAGACATACTTGGAGAACATTTCCAGCGATGACTTGTATGAAGCGGAGGCAGCTCTTAAAGATCTCAATGCCCTTGTTCAAAGAGTCATTCAGCAAACGGTTAAAGCCGGGGACGCTGACGATTGGCATAATTTCGCCGTCGATATTGCAAGGAAGGACTTGTATGACCTTGCATGCAATCTTCTAGAGTGCGGATTGTCGATATACCCCAAGAACATCGATTTGCTGGCTGATTATCTCCAGTATGGAACATCTTGTGGGAGAATAGAAAACTGCAAATCATTCTACAAGGTCCTCTCAAAAATCCCGAAGATTCGTTGGGGCTGGCGGGGATACAGTTTCTCAGTTAGCTATCTGACATATCTTTGGGAGCGGAGCGACTCGGAGAAAGAGTTGGAAAAGCTTCAAGAAGAGATGCTTGGTCTTGCAGCAGCTTTCAGGAAGAATCTTCCCTTTGACGAGGAAAGCTATCGATGCGAAGCAGATATCTATAAACTACTGCACAAAAAGAAAGAAGAAGAGGAAGTTCTGCGCTTGGCCTTGAGCAATCTCAAGATTGCTCCGAAATGTGCGCTTCGCCTTTCGGATTTATTGTTTGATCGCGGCGATTATGAAGAGGCATTGACGCTTATCCAGCGTGGACTCCGTGACGCCATGCAAACTCAAAGATCAGTTAATGAAGGGTATTTATACTACCTTATGGGGCTTACCAAGATGGCTCTTGCGCAGCAGGCAGAGCAGGCAGGAACCCCCATCTCTGAGGAAACAACGTGTGATATCTATGCCGATTTCGACATTTCCCTTCGACAGGAACACAGAGCTGCATATGTTAATACGATGAAAGCCAAGACCATAGTCCTTGTGAACAAATCCGGAGTTCCCATCCCGGAAAAGTTCGAGGAACTTAATTACTTGGTTCAATAAGAATATAAACAACCCGGAAGATGGTGAGTTTTATGAGTACTGAAATTGCTAAACTGAATAGACGGGTTGAGCAATTCTGTAGTAGCCCAAGTCCTCTGTTTCTTGACGAGACGCAGATTCTTTTAAAGGAACTACTTAAGGCGTTCTGCTATGAAGAGGATTTCTTGAGGCGCAACAAATTGGAGCAGCTTCTCGGTATGGTTCTTCGCGCTTCAGAGACAGACGTGTCAACCTATGCGCATGTTCTCCATTCCATTGCGTTTGAAGAATATGACGCCGGAAATATTGACTTTGCAGAATACCTGTTCCGCAGTGCGTGTGATTTGGTCGATGACAATTCCCTCAACAACAATTTGGCCTATGTGCTTCGAAGGAAAAGGGATGATTCGATTAACAGCTGTGAGGTTATTACGTTGCTCCTCCCAGGTGTTCAAGAGCGAGAACCATTTTGCCTCATTAATATGGGCTTGCTCTTTGCATTAAGGCTTTCCACTCCTGATGATTGGAAAACCGCCGATGAGCTGTTCGCTTTGTTGCCGAACGGACTAACCGGAGCCGATTCCTGGTGGGAAAAGCTGGGCAAGAATAATGAATCCGAGGGCTATCTGGTCCATTTCTTCCTCCTACGACACGAAAAAATCAAACATAGCGACTTGGGTTCCATAAAAAGCATAGCTAAGCGTTTGGTAAATAGCATTGACGGATTCCCGGAATGGCTTGCAAAGGAGTATGCTATCGAAATCCTTGATGACGTGACCGACTGCTTGGACGATCCGGATTTCGATTCAATCCTTGAAGACTTCCTCGAGCGCATGCCCTGCACCAGGGAAAGCGTTGATGAAATGCTGGAAACCGTCTCCGCCTTGGATCTCTGGCCGGTGTACAGAAAGCTGCTGACGGATTGTGCTGCTTTCCTTACGCCGGAAGAACTGGCAAAGCTTAAAGCTGATTATAATGAAAAATTCTCCATTCCGCTTCCTTGCGAGAATGAATAGAAGCTTTTTGGAGAATTACAAATTCTCCCCGTATTCAGAGACAACCCGAATACGGGGAGAAACTGAATTATCATGAACAGGTTTGAACAATAGGAGTAATTTCCATGAATGATGTATTTGTCATAAGTGAAGGGCGGCTTGTTTCTTATAACGGGACATCGGATATCGTTGAACTTCCAGATCAGGTTGTTATAGTTGGAGAAAACTCTTTTTTCAATTCTGCTGTCCATAGGATTGTTGTAGGAAAGAATGTCAAGCGGATAGAGTCTAACGCTTTTCGTTGTTGCGGAACACTCAAAGAGATAGTTTTGCCTGATGGAATAGAATTCATCGGGGAGATGATTAACAAATGTAATCAGCTTAAATGGATTTTTTCAAATCCCGGTACAGCGGGTGAGGCTTATGCCATCGATCACGGTATTTCAGTCGTACCGCGTGAGTGTTTAGATCAGGAATGGTATATTTCAAATGGCAAAATTCTGAAATGCTTCCTGAAAAATGAAAAGACTATTGCTTTGCCTGTTGGAGTTACATACATCGGGCCTCGAGTGTTTGAGAATTTCCGCAAATTAGAGTCTATCCTATTACCCGATTCTGTTTGCCGTATAGGCACCAAAGCATTTAGAAAGTGTACGTCATTGGAAAGTGTTGTTATTCCTGATAATGTTTCGTGGCTTGACAGATGTGCTTTTGAATCCTGCACTAGCTTAAAAGACATAAAGCTTCCTGCATCTCTCGAGGTGATTTGGGGCAACTGTTTCAGCGACTGTATTTCTTTAAAAGAAATCGTTGTTCCAGAAGGATGTAAAAGAATTAGCGGATCTGCTTTTGCAAATTGCAAAGCTCTTAGAAGAATAGCAATCCCTGCGTCAGTAACTTTTATCCAAGACAGTGCTCTTTCTGGCTGTTCTACTAATCTCGTTCTTCTTGTACAAGAAGGATCAGTTGCTCATGAATATGCGGAGAAGAACCACCTAAACTTTGTTTTGGTTTGAAAACTCCGCATCGTTAGTTGAGATTATGGAGATTCGCTCTTGCCCTCCGTATATAGAAACTGAACACAGGATGTTCAATTGCTTACGAAAGGCAGGAACGAAACTATGATGAACGAAGAAATGTCCTTTATCGTCTTAGATGAGAACGGTAGAGAAACCAAATGTGAAGCTCTCTTTACGTTTGATAGCGAAGAAACTGGTAAGAGCTATATTGTGTACACCGACAATTCGGTAGATGAGAATGGCAATACGCAGGTTTTTGCGTCCATCTATAACCCTGATTCTGATGAGCAGCGGCTAATGCCCATTGAAACGGAGAAAGAGTGGAAAATCATCGAAATCATTCTGGAGGAACTCCAGGCGGGTATTAAGGGCGATAATGAGTAGAGCTCCATTATGAGGGAGGTTGTATTGATGAAACATAAGATGAAACTGCGCTTTCAACCGTTCAATATGATTCGCTCCGGCCAGAAGACCTATGAGCTGCGGCTCTATGATGAAAAGCGCCAACGGGTTCAAGTCAATGACGAAATTGAATTCAGTTGTCTAGACGGAAATGAAACTCCCTTTGTTGTGAGGGTAATCGCACTTCATCTCTTTAAGAATTTTGGGGAACTCTACGCTACGCTTCCGCTTTTAGAGTGCGGCTACACAAAGGAAACCATTGACACTGCCAGCCCAGAGGATATGAACCAGTATTATAGCGTCGAAGAGCAGGCGCGATATGGGGTGGTTGGGATTGAGATTAAACTCAAACAATCAGATGATCCGATGTTACGTGCAAGCAGATTCTTGAGTTTAGTACTTCGTCATAAGCCGGAAGCTGCCGGTGTCACACTTGATGAACATGGATGGGCAGATGTCGAAGCACTTCTTCAAGGGGTAAGCAAACGACATCCGTTGACGATGGAGCAATTGGAGGAAATCGTACGAACTGACGACAAGCAGCGATATTCTTTCAATATAGTAAAAGCCATCCCGGAGTTTTGTGCTCTGGGATGGCTTTTACTATGTGCTGCTAGGTTTGACGCTTACAAAGGAGTCATGCCGATATCAACTATCACGAAGACCTGGAGCGAGGACAAGAGCGATGGTGTGTTTAACGCTAATGACATCTGCAAAATCGTCGACGGGGTGGCTATCCCTTATAAGACGAAGCGTCGGTGAACAGACTCTGTGGTCGAGAAAAGATGAGACATATTCTCATATCTCGACCACAGAAATCAAAAAAGAATTGAAAAAGTGGAGATTTCCCAAACGCTCCCGTATACAGGGACAGAAAGCAAACACAAACCCACCAAAATACTAAAAACGAAAGGATGTACGAAAATGAACAAGTATGAATTCAACGCAACCAACCTTATTGCAGAGACCTTTGAGAAGCGCGGCGTCAAGTTCGACGTCGTAAACCATGACGGAAGTGAGGAACTCCGGGCGGGTTTTTCCGTTGACTGTGGTCCTTTCGTGGTCATGCGCTTCATCAGCCGTGACAACGACAATGACGTTGCAGCTCGCATCTTTGGCTTGATCTCCAAGACTTCCAAGGAGAAGAGAGCCCGTGTTATGGAAGCCTGCAATGTGCTCAACCACAAGATCCGCTACATGAAGTTTTATCTTGATACGGATGGTGACATCAATGTTGAGTATGACTTCCCCGTACACAGCCCCGATAACGGCATTGGCGAGATGGCTTTCGAGATTTTCGTCCGCACGATGCAGATCCTCGACTCCGAGTACAGCATCTTCATGAAGGCACTCTACTCTGAAGATGAACTTGATATCCAGGGTCACAGCATTCCTGCCGAGCTGATGCAGCGGCTTCAGGAACTCCGCAAGATGATGGAAGCCCGAATGACTGCAGCCGACGCTTCCCATGATGAGGAGTCCGATGGCGAAGCCGATGATGTCGAACTGGATCTTGAGGATCTTGAGCTGGTGGGTTCTTCTGACGACATCGCCTGCTAAGTTCGTAATCTCCTCCCACCTGAATGAGAGCCGGATGGCAACCAGCCGAAACTACAGCAGCAATCAACGCTACTGTAGTCGTGGGAAGCCACTAATACTGAATAAAGGAGATTTAAGCTATGACGAACTATCCCATTGACGGCGCTCTTGCCGCCACCGAAGGCGCCTTTGAGATCGATCTGCTCAACAAGGTGACCGGCACTACTTACCCTCAGGCTGCCGTGTACGGCACGAACACACTCGGACAGGTTCTCCAGGAGTATGCGGTTGACATTGGTGTGAATCCCAATGACAGCAAAATTCTCTTCGAGAACAAGCGCACCGGGGCATCTACCAGTGACACCAATGAAACCGTTGAGGGGCTTGGCTTTCAGGAAGGCGATGTGCTGGCAATCAGCGACAACGCAGGCGTGGCTGCCGATGAGGAGGCCTTTGAGATTGATCTCCTCAACAAGGTAACCGGTACGACTTACCCTCAGGCTGCTGTGTATGGCACGAACACTCTCGGACAGGTTCTCCAGGAATATGCCGTTGATATCGGGGTTAATCCGCACGACAGCAAGATTCTTTTCGAAAACAAGCGCACCGGAGCATCTACAAGCGACACCAATGAAACGGTAGGAGGACTTGGTCTGCAGGAGGGCGATGTCCTGGCAATCAGCGACAATGCCGGCGTAGCGTAAACGCAAGGGGGCTGACATGATGGTGACAATCTGCATCCTTGTCGGCTTGGGTTTGGCTGCTTGCGGAGTCATTATCGCATGTGCAACGAAAAAGGGACGTAAAGAAAAATCCATCAATGCACCTCCTCCGCTCCCGCCTCGGGTCAATGTGGGCATACCCTCACCAACAGTCAGCCAGGCTCAAACCAGAACAAGCAGTTCTTCCGCTACAAGGGTGCTGCCTCCCCGTCGTTCTTCCGCATTGGCAACAGCTAATGCAACTCGAAGAACCTCGGAGACCAGCAACGGTCCTCGTGGCATCAAGCCCGCACAGTTCCCGTGTTGTCCCTTTGATAAGCAAAGGAATGTCCCCGGTGAACGTCAGGTGATCTTCTGGGACAGTGGAGAAAACTGTTACCGCTGTTCCAGAGGTCACCGGTTTAAGAGCAACGGGAAACTGCTATGACTACCCAGAAAGGAAGGATGATCTAACATGAACAAAGTCGTTTATAACGCTTTGAAACTCTCGGAATATCGCCCTTTATTCCATGCATTACGTGTACTGATTATCGGTGCCGGAGCGGTTGGGACGCATCTCATGGAGAAATTCGCCAAAATGGGCCTTTCTCCTGACGCGATGGACTTCGATTTCTTTACACTTGAGAACGCTGCGAAACACAGCTGTTTAGTTCGCACGCCGGAAGACGCCGGACGAAACAAGGCGGAATGCTCGTCTGATCGGGTACAGCCGCTTTTGGATGACGGTTGCTCTTCCAATGGCATAGACGGTGACCTTTGTAAGCTCGGACCCGAAGCGTTTTCTGATTACGATTATGTAGTTGCGGCAGTCGATAATTTCGACGCCAAAGTTCTGTTGAATGAGTTGATTCGACAGCTCCCGGAAGAGAGGAGACCGATTATCATCATGGATGGGACCCATGATGAGATGGCTCAGAGCGTGATCCTTGACAACACGGAGTTCTGCCTTCGCTGTCTGATTGATGAAAGCTGGATGAAGGACAGCAGCATCAGAACATCCTGTACGGGACCTCAGGTCAGGCAAATTGACGGTGTCAGTGAGATCGTTCGCACTTCAAACCTTGCCAGTTCCATGGCTGCTCATCTCAGTGCTGAACAGCTTAGGGCCAGTGTTATCGGGGATGACGGTGTGATGAATCGCAGGCTGACCTATACAGCTTATCCCCATCTGGAATTGAGTTCCTCGCATCCTTTGCGGAAACGTAATTGTCCCGGATGCGCAATCCATCCGCCTGCAAGAATCGAGTGGCTTCATGGAAACGTTACGGATATCACTCTGAAGGAGGCAATGGTTCAGATTGCTGCTATACTCGGTACGACGGATTTTGAGATGTCCGTTCATCGTCTGAATTACAGGAAGATCGTCCATGCCGGCTTTATCGTGGATGATGTGTGCCATTCGTGCGGAACCTCTATTAAGGTGATGAAGCATGAGGGCCGTGTCTTTCTTGACGATCTTCTGTGCGATAAGTGTAGCGCCCAGGGGAAACGCGCTCATAACAGTGCGACCTTCTCTCATGGCGAGATCCTGCATGCTTTTGACCTCGGTTGCAGTGAAGAAATCCAGAAGATGACACTCTACGACTTGGGGTACCCGCTTGGCGCTCATATCGAGGTGATTCAGCGTAACGGAGCTCTTGACTTTTTGGATACCGAGAAGATCACCAAGACAGTCTTTGCACTCGATGAGGATCACCTGAAAATGCACGAAATCCATAAGCTCTAAAAGGAGGTTCAACATGAGTTACTCAACCAACTATACCGATGAATACGGTCACACGAGAGAAGTCTCCATCACTGAAGAAGACTCTGCCGAAGCTTTGAAGAACGATTACCAGGAAATTGTCCGGAAATACAACCCCAAGTATGTGACGATCCAGAGGGTTCAGGCGAAAACCGGCGAGGCGATGCACCTCAAGGTGACGGTTAAGGCACCTTCGCATTACCTCACCACAAACGAGGACTCTACGCCTAAAGCCTGTGAATCTATGACAGCGGATATCATTTGCTATCCCGGTTATCCGCTGAAATCCGTATCGGCCTCGTATGCCTCGGATCATTATCTTGCAAGTCCTAACGTTTTTCGCTCCGGGAACGCCTGCATTGACACCTGGATTCCCTTCACGAGTTCTCTGATTACAGTCGTGGACAAGCTCGTGCGCGATATGATTCACGATCCCGGTGTGACTCGATATGAAAGCATGGCAAACAGCAGCGTGGCACAGTGGCATAAGGATGGTGTTGCTTCCAAACGTTTCCCCACGATTCATCCCAAACTGCTTTATGCCCCCGAACTGACGGCTCTTCCGCCTCGCAAGGTGACAGTCAAGCCTGTGACCGCACCTCCGCCCCTTCCCGGAAGACATCACTGAGAGGAGATGAAGTATCGTGACCAATTATACCCCCATGCCTACTAGGCGTCCCTCGGAACCCAAGACTTATCCGGTATGCAGCCTTAAGAAAGCCATGGACATCATCAAAAGCAAGTGCGGTGATGTGTATGTCAAGGAAAGGCATGGCAAAGGACGCAACAAGGTTATCATCCTTCCCGAACCCGAACAGGAGCTTAACTCGATTATCTCATATGGAAGACGATCCCCGATGAATGTCTATGAGCAGAAACTCTACGGGATGGGGCATTTCCTGGTCGATGATGACGGTAACGTGATTACGATTATCAGCCATATCATTGAGATCCAGACTATGAATCGTAATTCGGTCGGAGCATCAAACCTTGGTCCCAACGGAGAATACAATCCGGGGCTGGATTTTCTGGAATACCATCGTGAGGAGTTCCTGAGAAACGAAGCCAAATTCAATACGGATGCATTCGGTTACCAAGTTGATCCTTTTCTCAAGCTTTGCGGACCTTCGGAGTTCGTATTGGAAGGGCATACTCACCCCGATCTCGGTGTGTTCTATAGCGGAACCGACAAGGTGAGTGGCGCTGCACGCGCGGCATCGTCTCCCGTCTGTATCTTCGTGTGCGACCCGATTCGGAAGAAAATGCTGGGCAGCATCGGGAAGGACTTTGCCGAGGCGGAAATCATTGTATTCTCGCGTGGCACGGCTCCTCAGGAGGATCTCAGCGAAGACAAGCGCTTGATTCCTCCTACCGATGAAATCGTTCGTCTTGCCAGTCAGTGCCTTCGCACACGCGGTTATGCTGGAGATATTAGACTGCGCACCCGTATTGATGGCAGAGGCTGCTTGAAGATCAAGCTGGTGATTCCCAAGGGCAGAAGGGAGTGAATCATAATGGCGAAGATACCGGAGAAGCTGGGTTCTGAATACTATAGAGGATTCCTCACTCGTCAGGGCCAGGCGTTCTATGACCGCATCAATGCCCAACTTCTCCGGGGGGATTACTCAGGTAAGACGACATTCTCCATATGTGATCCCGAAACATCTGCATCTGATTGCTTTGCAGCATACAAAGCAATCAGAGACGATCACCCGGAATTCTTCTATCTGGGATTCCAGAGCGAATTCACCCGCAGAGGGCAGATCGGCACTCTGGAGTACCCAATCCTGTATGCCCCTGAAATCATTAATAGAATCCGGCAGCAGGTGCGGAAGAGTATTTATCGCATCGTTCGAGGAACTGCTCATCTACAAATGATTGACCGTGAGATTCTCGTGTACGAACGTATTTCAAAGAAACTCGCATATTCCAATCATAGCGATGTTCGGGATCACAACATTGTTGGACCTGTGCTTCTTTCATCGGGTGTATGCGAAGGGCATAATGCATTGTTGCTGTTGTGCTTCAGACGAATCGGCATCCCCTGTATCAAGGTTTATGGCAGAACCAAAACGGACGGCTGGCATTGTTGGACGATAGCATGGATCAACGGGATTCCCGTCCACTGTGATGTCACTTGGGACGGAACTGAGGAAGGAATTGTTCGCTTCGATTACTTGAACCTGTCAGATAATCAGATTTCAGGCGATCATTACGACTTCAAATGCGCCCGCGTTCCCGAATGCACATCGGAAGCACTGAGCTACTATAGCTGTCGTGGCCTGTGCGTTCATTCCTATAGCGATCTTAAGGCGCGGCTCAAAAAGGATTCGCAGAGAGGCATATCGCCGATGCTGATCCACTTTAGTTACCGTCCTGCGTCTGGAGATTGCCTGAAAGAAGCTCAGAGGGCCTTCTCAGAAGAACGTATAAGCGGAAATCACAGGCTCTATTATCACCCCACTCTGAAAAACCTGGCCGTGAAATAGATATCATAAGTACAAGGAGATGAGACTATGTACCAATCAATCATCAGAGATCCGGGTGGAAACGGTTTAATCCGAATTCAGCCGGATGTATGCGGACAATACTCCGCAATTGTCAACGGAAGTATTCTGGTTGTCCCTCCGGGAACCACTGCGTTCGTTGCTATCAACGGTACGCTTTCGCGTCCCTATGGTCCCGGCAGATACGAAATCTTCACAGGCGTTGACCCCTTCTTCGTAAGGCTCCGCAACATCCTGACCCGTGGAGATACCGGGACCACCGTGTCTGTATTCTTTGCGTCGACGGAGAGGGCAAAGTTTTTCAAGCTCGGTACTGGAGAGTTTCCTTTCCGGGAGCATCGCTTCCGTCTTACAATGAAAGCGCTTGCATCTTGCAACCTTTCCTTCTCAATCTCCGATCCTCTGAAGGTTCTCACAAAACTGGTCGGAAGCTATAGCTCCGCGTTTTCGGATGAAGATATTGATCCGTGTATTGAACAGATGGTTCTTGCTCCCATTAGAGAAGCCATTTCCAGAGAGATCAGCAAGCTCGATGTCACTGAGTTCAATAGCAGACTCTCTCACATCGGAAATATGGCGGTCACCACGATAAGGCCCGGTCTGTCTGAGTACGGTATCAAGCTGGAGCGGTTTGACCTTGTAGCCATCAATGTCCCCGATTCGGAGATTCAGAGACTCTATAGCCTGGAGCAGGAGTATGCCGGTGGAAAAACCAGAACCGATCTCGAACTGGATAACCTGCAAAGAGTATGGAACGGCAACGTCAATAACCGCACTCTGGGTGAAATGATGACCGGAATCCCTTCTCGAGGGCAGGTTCCTACTGGTGGTGCTGCATGTAATTCCAACGGGAACGCTGGCGGAATGGCTCCCATGATGATGCAGATGATGATGCTCTCACAGATGCTTCCGGCGCTGCGGGAACCGCTGACCGAAATGACCCGGCACACGGATATGTTTGGCGGCGCATCGTCTGACGCCCAGGGAAACACCTCATCTGCGGAATCGCCTCCGCCCATGCCTGATCGGTACAAGCGTTGCCCGTCCTGTAACGGAAACGTGATGCGTGGCAATAGCGTTTGTCCCATCTGCGGTTATAGATTTTAAGTGAAAGGAATGATGAAAATGACACGCAAAAACTACTCTTTGATCCCCGTCCTTGCAGCCATCGTTTTGATTCCTCAGTTTCTTTTCTGGTGGCTTGCCCCTGAAGCAGCAACCGCTCGTCTTGCAGTGTACATCGGCGGCACACTTCTCACTGTTGGAATCCCTGTGGCATACCTCGTAACGTACTGGAACAGCAACCTTCGCAAAGCAGCTGGACTCTCCGTCGTTTGTTGTATCCTTGAAACCGCTGTGATTGCTCTTTCTGCCTTGCTTTTGGGCATTGACGTATCTGTAAGGTCGGCGGTCTTCGCCTTCATAATCACAACTCTGGTTTGCCTGATTGCTTTGATTCCTTTGATCAACGCAGCGCTGAAGCAACAGAGACAGGGCGTCTATTCTGCTTCCATTCCTGTGGAGCCGAGCAATCAGCCGGTTTGTGACGATCAGGATCACAGCGGTCACGCAACTGGTATCCAGCCTCATAATCACATTCCCGCGCGTATACCGCACCAGGCTACAGCCAGCAAGCCTTTGCCTCCCAGAAATCGATAATTGTTATCGTACCGTTAGAAAGGTGGTGATTCTATGGATCGCGTCTGTAGTCGCTGTGGCTGCTCCAGTTTTCACTACAATCGCAGCAGAATGAGAATGGAGTGTGACTCGTGTGGACACCCGGTTTCTGATCCGCAGCAAGACCAACAACTCATGCAGTATGACAGGACATATTCTCAAGCCATGAGTCACCTTGCTGCCGGCAACTGGGAACAAACCATCGTCCTTCTGAGACCGTTAATGAGCCAGTACCCCACAGAGAAGAAACTGTATCTCGCTGTCCTACGGGCAGCAACTCAGGACTTCGGGGACATAGACATGGATAATACCGCCAATAGAACCATCGCCTCTGAAGCGTGGGATAAACTGGTAAGGCTCAACGGCGTAACCGGTGAAATGATCAGATACGGCAGCCGGCGCTATGAGAAACACCGAGAGGAACTCAACAAACAAAGGACAAGAATCCTCGCATGGATCTTTGCCGCTGCGTTCTGTTCTATCATTGCCGGAGTGCTTTTCGGCACGGAGTGTTATTTTATCGCTGTGCTTTGTACAGGTGGTCTGGCGGGCTGCCTGTACAAGGTGTTCAGCTCACGTCCCGTCAAGGTGATTAATCAGCTTATGAGTTCCGTACCGAACTATCAACACAATCCGTTCATTTAGGAGGCCCCATATGAAGAAGTTTTTTGATGGAGGAGAATACTTTGTCCTGACTTCATATCGCATCAAGGCAGTTCCTATATCAGACGACAATGAAGTCAGCTTAACGCTGGCAAAAACGATTTGCGAAGATGCTTGCTATCTATCTTCTGCAGGATATGGGCAAACGGCAATTGAGCTTCTCAGAATCGCGGGAAGAAAAGCAGGCGACCGTATTCATCATGTGCTTACACTCAGAACCCATGACCGCTCTGAGCAGGATTGTGTTGTCCGTCAGGAAGCTCTCGAAAAAGGTATCCTTTCGCTTCTTCATCAATCCGGTTTCACAGTCGAGGAAGTGTCCTTTGAAGGCTACAGAAGGCATATTTCCGAAATGGAAACAGACTCGGTCTGGGCATTAGTGAAACAGGATATACAGGAATACGGCGTACAGGAGACATATAAATCGCCGTCTGTGGTCGAAAGTGTTGACTGGAAGCGGATCTACTCCGCTTTGGATGGCTCCGGCTGTGGCTTATGTATTCAGATTATTCCTAAGCTGTTGTCTGATGGCGAACGTCGGCTGATCGTAAAAAACACTGCTCATTGTTCACAAGCAGTGGATGGCGTAGTGCCAAATATGCGTGACAGCCTCGCTGTGGCATCGGCAGAACGATGGAAATACTATGCACAGAAAGTCGCAAATCCTTTCGCCGAAGTAAACCTTGTCGTTGTAGGGACGGTAACCAGCGCCGCACTGGTTACCGCCAGAATAAAGCAATCCGTACACGGGACGGCCTTTCGGGCTATCGCTGTTTCAGCGTATCAGAAGTACAGCATTTATAACCAACCTTGGATAATTTCTCACAATCTTAAGAAGTCGGATGCGGCAAGTCTATGCAAATGGACATCGGATGAGATTTCACAAATCTTTCAGCTGCCGATGCAAGGCAGCTACTTCATCGGCATCGATAGGAACGCATTCTCTTTGATGCCCGAAGTGGATCTCTTACCCGAACAACTGACTAACGACGATAGAGAGGGTCTGTATCTTGGACGATCCGTATATTCGTCACAGAGGTTATTTGTTCCCCTCGAGCAACTGTTACTCCACACCGCTGTAATGGGGAAATCGGGTGTCGGAAAAACCACTCTCTTGAAGCAGCTGATAACGCAGTTCCAAAGTCGCAATATTCCTGTTTTGATACTGGAACCAGTTAAACGTGAATACCGTGATTTGGTCGCCGGCATGAAGAACAGCAGGGTCTTTACTGTGGAACGGCCGGTAGTTCCATTGCTTATCAACCCGTTCTATGTTCCAAAGGATGTGCCTCTCGGTGAATACAGAAGCAGTTTGTTGTCTGCGTTTAAGGCCGCTTTTTCTTTGCCCGATCCTCTGCCGGCGCTTTTTGAAAAGGCGATTGCGGAGGCATATACTCTGAACGGCTGGACAGACATAAGTACGAGTGAAGACGGCAATGTTTCCATTTTTGATATGGCTGACTTTGTCCGAGTCTTTAAGCGTGTCATTTCCAGATCCAGTTACAGCAATGAAGTTAAAGGAAATATGATGTCCGGAGGCACTTTCAGGCTTCAAAGTCTGATTGAGAGGTGCCCTCGCACGTTTAATACGATACATTCTACGTCTGTGGAGGATCTTTTAAACGGATACGCAGTTCTCGAAATGGGAAATCTTGAGCCAGAGCAAAAATCGTTAGTTTCAGCTTTGACTCTCATCAGCATACTGGCCTATTTGAAATCCACAAGACAGAGCGATCACCAGCTTAGAAATATCGTTTTGATCGACGAGGCTCACGCTTTGCTGGATCAGGGAGAGGGTGCAACACAAGAGGAAAAAGCTTTGAACAGCACTATGACACAGTTAATGATCAACGTCATTACTGAGATTAGGGCATACGGAGTTGGCGTCATCTTTTCAGATCAATCCCCTTCGCGTGTTGGCGGGCGAATGCTCGATAATGTCGACAATATTATCTCTTTCCGGCTAAGCGGCGAGGAGGCAGAAATGCTGAGAGAACATATCGGAGCGGATAACAACCTCTGTGACGTGCTTCCTCTTATGTCCGCCGGTGAGTTCGTGCTTAAGAATCGTTATCTTAGATCGGCTCTGCCCGCCAGAATGGATTTCTCGCCCGACAAGGAACATCTGAAGCATGTTTCAGATGAGCATATAGTCAAAACACACACAAAGTATTTGACTGCCCATGGCAAGGATTATTGCCCGTTCGCCTTCTGCGAAAAAGCGGGGTGTAACCATTGCTCAGTTGCTGTTCGGGAAGAAGCAAATATGTTTGCAGAACAGATATTTGCCGAGCGGCAACTCAAACTGAGCACTCCGGAAGAGATTGCCGCACACATTATTCGCATTCCATCTGTTTTATCATTTCGTATTAATACTGAGAACGCAGCTATGTTCAGGAAAAAGTGCAGCTGCATAGCTGTACATCTCTTAAGAAAATGCTCCGTGGAGAACGGTATCTCATTTGGGGAGCAGACCGTCAAAAAGCTTTTGACAGATATGAATAATCACGGAAAGGAAGGAAACGGCAATGAATGAATTCAATGACACATCAACAGAATTTTCTGAGACTGATGGAATCGATGTGCCGGAGACGAGTGATTGGACTGATTTTGATCCAACAGAAACGGATGATATCGACATTGACACGGCTGAAAGCATCGGTGCTGGAGCTGCTCCAGACCTTTCGTTGGCGTCAGCATTCGACGACAATGATATTCAATCCGAGGCAGAAAAAGCTGCCGAGTATGCTCGTTCTTACGGGTTTGACAAAGCTGCCGATTACATAGAGAGGCATTACGATGGAGATGAATTCGTACCAGGCAACCCTATTCCAATAACCACCCGCAACATGGCTCTTGATGGCCTCGAATCTGAAAACGGCGTCTCGTTTGAAAGACGAACAGCGGAACTTGCCGATGGGCTATCTGTCGAAGGGGTTTTCCCTGAATTTGATAGCAAGCACCACGTTGAACTTGGAAGTGCCGCGAACGATATGAGCCTTCACCAGCAGTTCAGCGCCTGCAGAGAGGATTTTCAAGATCATATGTACGATAGTCCCGAAAAACTGCAGGGCCTTACTTTTGGTGCGATGGAACGAATGGATTCTCCGCAAGGATATACGCCTGAGGGTTTCACATGGCAGCACAATCCCGAAACAGGCAGTTTTGATCTGGTATCACAAGATGATCATTCTGTCGGGCACACAGGCGGGAACGCCCTGTGGGGAAACTAGGAGGATGCTACTTCATTAGATTTCGATCCGTTCCAGGGTTTCTTTGTGTTTCTTATCCACTTTGTCTGAAACTGAGAAGAGAGCAGCCCCGCTCTCTTCTTTTCTTTTGGAGATTTTTCGTCATCTTCCGTATTGATGGATGTAAGCAAAAACAAACAATGCCTTCTTGTGGAGATTTGCTCGATGTCTCCGTATTCAGAGACAACAAGACAGAAAGGAAGAGAACGATGAAGAACTATGAAGGAATCATAAGCATCGGGAACGTGGATCTGAAGGACTTGGTCATTGAAGAATCGCCCAATTCTCTGATCGTTACGGCAAAGAAGAAAATCTATGTCCCTGAAAAGAAGATTATCCTTATGGACCAGATGACCGAACAGGAATCTCGATTCTTTATAGGTGTGAGCAAGAATAAGGGAGGTTTGATCGTATGAACTATCTGATGAAGAAAGCCGTTAATCTCAACGGTCAGGACATGATGCTGGCGCCTTTGGATATCGACTTCGCCCATCGCACGATTTCTCTCACCGGTGAAATCGATGAAGACGTAGCCACAGTAATGAACTCCGCCCTCAGATGTCTTGCAAGAGACTCTGAAGATGATATCACAATCTACATCCAGAGTCCTGGGGGCTCAGTTTCCGCAGGGTTCAGCATCTACGATACCGTTAAGGCACTGAAGTGCGATGTTGTCACCGTCGCCTGCGGTATGGCGGCAAGCATGGGAGCATTCCTCTTGGCCGCTGCCGGAACCAAAGGCAAACGTTGGTGTCAGCCCAACGCTGAAGTCCTTATCCATCAGCCGCTTGGGGGAACTAGTGGACAAGCTACTGACATTCGCATCCATGCCGAACACATTCTCAAAACGCGTGAAAAGCTCAACCGGATTTTCTCCGAGTGTACCGGGCAATCGTCCGAGAAGATTGAGAACGACACCGAGCGAGACAACATTATGAGCGCAGATGAAGCTCTCAAATACGGCCTTGTGGACAAGGTCGGAGATCCTATTTCCGAATGGTGAATGGAGGCACGATATGAAACACTATGACATCACTAAGCCCATTGGTCTTGCCACCCCTTGTAAAGAGATCGAGAGTACGTGCAGCAATGCACATATGTATAAGAGGTGTGGTCTTCGCCCGAAGCACTATATCATTCCTCTTGACTCCGGTTCCGGCAGGACGACTCTGGTCGAATACATGACCGACAAGTACAAGGAAGCAGGCGTCCTCAGCTTCTCCAGTGGTCTCGATGACTATATCGAAATCGCCTTTGATGGCTCTCTTCAGCAGCTCAAGCAGGCATTCGCCGCAATCGACTCCGCCGCTGTGTATACAAACGAATACTGCAATATTATCGGCATGGATATCAGCGGTATCTCTGCTCACCTCGGTGAGACTCAGCTTTCCGAGTTCATGAGGAACTGCAAGAGGGTGTGCGAGCACGCATGCGTTATCTTCTTTGTCCATACGGCTCCCAACAGGAACGAAGAAAAGCTCTTGGAAAAGCTGTGCGAAACCGTTGATAACATCAAGCGTCTCGAAGTCGAACCTTATACCAAGGAAGATGTCTGCGCTTTGATTATCAAGACGGTTGAGGAGCATGGCATTGAGATCAAGCATGAAAATGTATTCCGGGCCGTGCTTGCAGATATGGTTTCGGAGTTCTGTATTGAAAGCGTTAAGGACGCAATTACCACTGCCGATGCGCTTGTCCATTTCGCCGACTTCTCGGGTTTCACCCCTACTGTTGACGAAGGCAGCCTGAAATCTATGATTACCAGTTGGCACAATGATGCAGAGAGGAGCGAAGTGAAATGAGCAGAAGTGAGCGTTGGAATACCGTAAACGAAATCAAACGCAGGTTTCACGAAACCACGGACCCGGTGAACGGCGCCGGCCCGGTGGTGTATGTTGAAAACGGCAGAAAGTACTCTGATGACAGTGAGTCGCACATCGCGGTGATTGGGCGTACCGGAAAGGGCAAAAGCCAGTGCTGCAGCCTTCCGTATATGCGAGAGATCCTCAAAAAAGGGGAAAGCCTCATCATGCTCGACCCCAAAGGCGAGGGCTATAAAAAGAACGCCTGCTACATTCCTGAACACTATCAGGTCTTTTGCGTTGACTTCCGTAACCCGCGCAAGAGCCCTACCAAGTGGAACCCGCTGAGCACTCCGTATCGCCTCTTTTGCTCCAAAGATCCCGATGATAACGATATCGCAAGCTCTATGCTCAGTGAGCTTTGGAACGGTGTTTATCCCTATGACGGTCATTCTGACAAGTTCTGGACAGACTCTTCCGTGAATTACGCGAAGGGATTGACTTATGGGCTGTTTGAGACCGCTGGAAAGGAAACCATCAATCTTGACAGCGTTGCGGTTATGATGGAACAATCCGAGATTCGCTTTGGAGGTCCTAGTAACACCATCCTGAAGGAGTTTTACGAGCAACTCCCCCTTGATTCTCTGGCCAAACGCAACCTCGCAACCTATGTTACCGCTCCCAATGAGACGAGGGCTTCCATTCACAGCGTAGCCGCCTCCGGTCTCGAAGTCTTCAGCCGCAGCAAAGGTCTCATGGAAATGCTCAGCGACGATACGCTGAACATTATGGACATCGATGTAAACCGTCCTTTCATTCTGACGGTCATTACCCCCGATGAAACCGATGTGTATGATGCTCTTTCAGGTCTGCTCGTCTCCCAGGTTTCGCAACACCTTATCCGCGTTGCACAGGAGAAAGGCGGTCGGCTTCCGATCAGGGTGAACATCATCCTAGAGGAACTTGGCTCGGTTGGCAAGAGCATCCCCTCTCTGCCCAATCTGATGGTTGCAAGCCGCAGCCGGAACCTGAGGCTGATGCTTGTTCTCCAGAGTATTGCTCAGCTCACTGATGTATATGGGAAAAGCAAGGCGGAAACGATCAACTCCTGCATCGGTATCACGATCGGCTTTTCTACTAACAGCTGGGAAACGCTCACCGAGTGGGCTCAGCGTTGCGGAGAGAAGCAGATTGAGAACAGCGGTCATATCATCAAGGAACAGTTGATTACGGCGTCGCAGTTGGCTGCAATGCCCACCGGCACTGCGCTGGTTATGGTGGACAGCCAGTATAAGTTCATCGCTCATCTTCCTTTCTACGATGAAATGTACGATAACTCCAAATGGAAAGCCCCTCATTATAAGCCCACCGCAAGCGGGAGACCGTTCAAATCGCTTGATTTTGAGGCTATGGTCAAAGGAATCAAGAAGAAGCAGATGGAATCCACCCTTTCAGGCTTTTCCGCTGAAAGGAAAGCTCCCGAAGTACCTAGGGGCTTCCCCTTCTTTGAAGAAGCGCGATCTGATGGGCCCATGGATATTGACAGCCTTGTTTCGAGAATTGACGCGAAAATAGCCGAACTCGAAGCTGAGGAAGAGGCGGAGAGGAAGAAGCAGGAAGCAAAAAAGAAATATCATGTGATTATCACCGAAGGTCAAAACAATATTGCAAGTATCGCAGAGGTAATTGCAACTGCAACGGACGAAAGCCTTGGAAAGGCTGCGAAAAGGCTGGCTCACTTCCCGGTTGATATCGCTTTTAGCACCAAAAGTGAAGCCGTAAAATTTGCCAAGGATGTTACTAATGCCGGTGGAAAGGCAACAATTAGAACGTCGTAAAGAGGTGATCCGCAATGTATCCGGTCCTTAAAGAGGGCGTGTCTATCGGAACTTTCCAATACGAAGGTTCCGATGCCACCCACTATTTCATTGAAAACGCTGATGGGGAGGAATTTGAAATCAGCAGCAGGCTCTGGGATGCCCTCCTGAAGGCAGATGGTACTCGACCTTTAGATCTGCCGGACAATGGACGCCGGGTACTTCCCAAGCTGAAGCGACATGGCCTGGTTCGGACTTCCAGATTTGTTCAAGATGACGGCCTCTTTAACCGCTTTATTCTGTTTCCCATTGGCAATAGACTGCAAGCTGGAAAGCTGATTTTCAAAGCACTTAACGCCGCTCTTCCCGCTGTAGCTATTCTCATCTTCGCAATAGGCATATATGTAACGACATCAGACGGCGAAGGAAGCGGGTACAACTTTAGTTGGTGGCTATATTATGGCCTCATAGCCTTATCCCTTGCACTTCACGAATTGGGGCACCTTGTTGCGGGATTGGCGTATGGGTACAAAATCAGCGATACCGGAATCCTTCTTCTTGGTATTATCCCTCTCGGGGCATATGTAGCCCACGAGGACAAGAAAGATGCAACGAAAGCTGAGAAGATACAGTTTGCGTTGGCTGGGGTTGAAGTCAATCTTCTTTTCGCAGGGATTTGTCTCCTTTTTGCGATGCAGTCTTATCAGTGGTCGCTGACTATGTTCTCCGTCGCAAATGTCAACGTCATACTTGCTGGTGTAAACCTGCTGCCGGCATCAGGACTTGATGGTGAATCAGCGTTAAGCGCAGCGTGCGGGATTGACAGCATCGGCGAAGTGGCAAGAGAATCGCTCACCAACAAAAAGCGCCGTCAAAAGCTCTTCCGTGCCGGTTTGCCAGGATACGCTTGCTTCTGCGTTTTCTCCATTACGATGATTTCAAAGGTCATCCTTTGGCTGCTTATTGGGCTTGATATCGTATCGGTTTTCTTCAATGTCTTCTGATAATTCATAATAGCGAGAAAGGAGTGAGGGTAATGGAAGGAAAAAACAAGCAGAATGGGATCGTGCAAAACAGAATTCCGTTCGAGCGATTTGTTCGCTTGTTCGTCATGATAGAAATAGCGCTTGTGTTTATTTATGCGAAACGCTTCGCGACATTCTCTGTATATGGGAACCGTATTTGGGTATTGGTGATTATTGTTGCCGTCCTTGCCCTAGCCAGTCTTGTTCTTTCATGGAAACTGGAGAGAAACTGGATTAGCCTGATAAGCGGAACCTTGATGCCTGTGCTTGCATACGAAGCAATTAGCATGTGGCGATATTCATTGGCAATCCGAATCATGATTATTGCCGGATGCTTCGTTTCGGCTGCCGTCGGACTCATCTGGGCTATAACTAAGGTGAACCGGACTAAGCGTATTCGCATCAGACGTGAAGTGTTTGTTATAAAAGCCGCCCGTGCATCTCGAGTTATCTGTTGTCTGGTGCTGTTAGGCGCTTGTGTTTGCGGAAAGATCTTGATTGCCTCACACTATACAATCAGTTACAGCGATATCGCGTATAACATGTCAGAATCTTATAACGACATTTCAGACTACGATAACTCTCTTTCCGCCAACATTGCAACCGTAGCAAAGATTGATCCCGATGGAGGATGGGAATCTCTGCCTCTTGAAGAAAAGATCGAGGTGTTGGAAACAATAATCCGTATTGAGTGCAGATACCTGGGAATGCAGGACTCCGCTCCAGCCTTAGAGCTGGCCTACTTGGAAGAAGGTCTACTTGGGCAGTACGATAGCGAAAAAGATGTGGTTACTCTTTCGTATAACTATGTTGTTGATTCCGAAGCGGGTGGCTACTCCGTGGTACAGGTTCTTTGTCACGAGCTTTATCACAGATACCAACACTATCAGGTGAATCTCCTTCAAGCCATCAGAGGCAACGATGATACTGCAAAGTACGCTAATCTCTTGGTTCTTGATACTGCCGGGATATACGAGGATGAGTTCGGCAGCTACATTTTCCCTGATGACGACTCGGCCATTTCGTACTATATGTATAGCTCACAAAGGCTTGAGCGTGATGCAGAAAAATACAGTAATGCGTCCGTCGCTGATTACTACGAGCAGATTTGCTCATACTTGAAGCCCAATTAACAAAAGACTCTATTCGAGAGGAGGTTTGCATCATGGGTTATTATTCAGAACTGGCTATTGAAGATGCCTATTATGAAGACCATAGCTACCCATCACCCGAATTGCAGCTAAGATGGAGAATTGAAGATCTGCGGAGCAGATTGGAGGACATCTCCACGGGGAACTACGGAATAACCGCACATAGCTTTATGGGTTGTCGGTTCTCCAGAGATGACCTGGTATACACTCCGCCCGAATTCTTCTCCAGAGTATCCGATATAATGGATGCGATTGCCATTGCGGAAGATAAGCTGACCGCCATGGAAGCTGAAGAAGCTGAACATCGTGAGATTGAGAAAAGCAAAACAAACACAGATGAGCTTCCAGGGCAACTTACTATTTGGGATATTCCTCATGTCGAGATTGAACCATTTGCTCAACATACAGAAGAATTGAAGACAGCGGCGTAAAGCGTTAGCACTGGAGAAAAAGAACGCTGTCCCGTATATAAGATATGTCGGATCAACCGACAAATAATAAAGCAAAATGAAAGGAGTTCAAATCTATGGCTTATTTCAATCCCAGGGATTATTTCCCGACTCTTCAGGAGTGGATTCGTTACGGATGCGACATTACGTGGGATGACTACAGCATCATGAAGAACCACGGTGACTATGTCCAGCTTATGTTCCCGTCCTCTGCTGCTAAGGGGCACGACACCTATGACCTCTACCACGATGACAGCGGGCGCATGACGAAGGCTTACGGGCATCCCGGCAATGCCGGATTTGAGGGGTGGAAGTACTATTAATAGTTAATGCTGGTACTTGTCCAATACCATGTCTGTAGGTTTATGTGATCGATATTGGACATTGATAAACGTTGAAAGGAAAGAAGTGATATGAGGTGCAGCCGATTGGCCGCACCTCGTTTTCGATTTGTTGTTATCCTCTTGTAATTTTCTCCGAGATGAGTATAATAACGATAGTGGGATTTGAAATCCCATATAGAAACAGAGGTGCTGGTATGAGGACAAAAGACCAAGGGACTCTCGACAAAATACTGAAGTTCGTAAACAAGTATTATCAAGAAAATCGTGTTGCTCCTACGATCAGCGAGGTTGCTGCTGGCGTCGGTGTGGCCAGATCAACAACTCACCGCTATATTCAGGAGCTTAGCGATAGAGATTTGCTCGATTATGGCAGGGGTATTCTTTCTGCGCCTGAGAGCGCCAAAATGAAGACGGCCTACATTGCCGCCCCGTTAGTTGGCTCGATTTATTGCGGCTCTCCGGAAGAGGAAGAGGAAAACGTCGAGGAGTATGTCAGCCTTCCTGTTTCATTATTTGGTAAAGGAGACTTTTATATTCTCCGGGCCAAAGGTGATTCGATGGTCGATGCCGGTATCACCGAAGGCGATCTGCTGGTGATAGAGCGTAATTGCCCTGCTTCCGAAGGGGATATAGTCGTTGCACTTGATCAGGAACAGCAGAACACGCTAAAAAGGTACGTTGGCTTCGACAACGACGAAAAGTGCTTTATCCTTGCTTATGAGAATGAAGCACGGGATCCGGGAGAGGTCATAAAACTGAAGAGCTTCGAGGTTCAAGGCGTAGCTCGTCACGTAATAAAGGCTCTCTAAAACAAATTATCTTAACTGATGGGAGATGTTTTGGTTGAACTCTGTTGACGTGAAATGTCCGATTTGCGGGGCTATGAATGAGTCTCTTAATTTAGAAGAAACCGATGGGTGGATGGAATGCGAGAGCTGTGGAAACGCGGTCCAAATAATGAAATACGTTAAGACCAGGCGGGTACCGTGCTTTCAGATGCACGATTGTCAGGTGCTCGTACCGCTTTCGCAAAAGTAATGGCAAAGGAGTACGGCGATGCTGGAGGATTGGACGATTTACTCCTGGTATTGCCCGAACTGTAGGAATGAAGTTGCGGGGCTAAAGAACAGTAAAAACCAGATAAGAGTAAAATGCAAAACTTGCGGATCTGAAATGGTCCGTACAATAGTTGGACGGAGGCATGATGTAATTGACATCTACGCTCCGTCAGGGCAGGAACACAACGATTTAGAACTAAGGAGATACTGACATGACGATGATCGAGAGCTTCGTTAAAGAGCGCAATGAGGCGCTGTTTAGCTTGGATAGAAGGAAGATAGAAGCTTACCTCGTCAAGTATGGCGAGGGTGAAACCGCAAAAGCCCCTGATCTGCTGTTCTGGGCAAGCGTTTATAAAGCGATTTGCGGAATCAAAGGAGCACCGAGGGATGTATTGGAGAAAGCCCATACCTGGCTTTCTCGTAATGGGTTCTCTATTCCGTCCTAATAGGTAATCTGACAACTGAATCAACGGCATCACGACGGAGCGGTCGGGCTGAAACAGGGCCACACTAAATCCGATTCCAGGTCACTTGACCGTGCGGCAGAAATGCCCGAACCCAACCGGTAGTTATTCCAGACATACGTGAGAGGCCACCGGCAAGGCAAGACACTATAGCTCTATCTATAGGTCTACCTTGTCGGTGGCCTTTTTCTTTTTCTCACCGACAAACAACAAATACATATTCGCAGCCTGAAGTACAAGGGCCAAGGATACAAATACGCTGATTTCAATTCTTTTGAAAAAGCAGTATTGGTACCCTTAGATTTCTGCACCCTTTTTCAGGCAGGCAGCATCGGGAGTCCTTTTCGCCAGCGTAGTTGTGTCCTTCGGACCGCAGCAGGCGGAAAGGACTTTTTATGTTACGTCAGTGGCTTTGCTATGTAGCTGCATACCCGTGATCTCCGGATTTTTGACCTCTACTCAAAAATTCAAAATTCAAGGAGATTACGGTAATGAGAAATACTTTTTTGGTTTTTAATGACCCCAAGAACCATGAGTCTGGCTTGCGTGTAGCAACGCTGGCTGAATGGGATCAGATACTGAAAGCAAACCGTGGCGTGTCACAAGAACAGCGGAGGTACTTTATCTGTGACTGTTTTGAAGACTGTGGTGAGCTTGATCGTATGTATATTGAGACATCTAAAGAAGAGTTTGATAAGTGGCACTCTCAAAGAGTGGAAACCGAAAGAAAAAGAAAGGCGGGTTCTGCCTATGGGAAAGTATTAATGAACCAGACGCTGGCAGGCATAGATGACCTTACATACGATGATGTGATTAGCGACGGATTCGATTTAGAAAAAGCTGTCATGGACGACATGAGCATGAACCTTTTGAGAAAGGAGCTTTCCTCATGGAAAGATTGGGCAATTACAATGCTTGATCTGTATTTGACTGGGAAGAAGAAGGAGGCGACCTATATAGTAAGCGATATGTTTGACGTATCAATCCGCACTGTGCAGAGGTGGAAAGAAATGTTCGAGGAGTTCGTCAAAAATTTTTTTGAAAATCTTTGAGAAACAATGTCGTTTTTTGAGGCTCGATGTTGCTGTAGGGGGTTGAGGGGAGAAATTCCCTCAGAAACACAACGGAGGCCCAAAGATGAACAACAAGAATGCTATCAAGATTCAAAAAGGCGATATCTTCTACGCTGATCTCGGCGAAACAGTTGGATCGGAGCAGAACGGCATTCGCCCGGTATTGGTAATCCAAAACGATGTAGGTAATAAGTACAGCCCTACCGTGATTATCACTCCGCTGACAAGCAAAGCAAAGAAGCTGGCCCAGCCAACCCAAGTATTTATTGGAAAGAGATTTGGGCTAACTGAAAACTCTTACGCCTTGCTTGAGCAGATCCGGACAATAGACCGTACTCGTCTGCTTGAATATGTCGGACATGCCGATATACCTATGATGGATCGTGTTGATGCTGCCCTCCGTGTGAGTCTAAACCTGATATGAGGAGGTGCAACATGGAAATCATCGACCAGGCCAGGCAGGTTCTGCTTAAGGATAAGCCTTTCATGACGCTGACTGAAGCGGCCAGGTACACGGGCGTGGGCCAGCACAAGCTTTCTGAGCTTAGTGATGATCCCGAATGTGAATTCGTGTTCTGGGTTGGAAAGAAGCGGATGTTTAAGCGTGAGAAGCTTGTTGACTACCTGTCCAAGGCTTACTCCATCTGAGCCAAAGTCAAATGTGCAAAGAGGAGGTTTTGCCCCTCTTTGCACATTTGGAATTATGACCAAGAATCAGTATCCTGTTATCATCCAAAGAACTAACGGGAGGGTACTGTAATGGATAAAGAACAACTCAAGGCACAGCCAACGGGAAAGAGAGCAGAAAGAGTTCCTGTATGGAAGAAACCTCTTCTTACTGTAACCGAAGCAGCGGAGCACACTGGCATAGGAAAGCATAAGCTCTACGAAATGACAGAAGACAACGACTGCGATTTCGTCCTTTGGAACGGCAGCAAAAGGATGATCAAAAGAGAACGATTCGAGGCTTATCTCATGAAGTCCTTCTCTATATAAGATGAAAGGAGCTGTAACATGGCAAGAAAAGAGAAACGAAACGTGCGGTTTGATAACCGCCACGTCAGATTGAAAACCGGCGAGACCCAAAAGAAGAACGGATATGAATATCGCTGGACTACCAAGGACGGGAAAAGGCATTCCGTTTTCGCAACAACGCTGGATGCACTGCGAGAGATGGAGGCGGATCTTGCCGCCGATCAGCATGATGGCATTAAAACAGACATTAAAGGTCTGACAGTGAATGATTGCTATAACCTTTGGAAAGAGCTGAAGCGAGGGATCAAGGACAGCACTTTCAAAAACTACATCTATATGTATGAGATGTTCGTAATGCCAACCTTCGGGAAAAAACGAGTGGTTCAGGTCGTAAAATCCGATGTCAAGAGATTTTACAATAACCTCTGCGATGACCAGCACCTGAAGATCTCAACTATAGACGGCATTCACAACGTGCTCCACCAAGTGTTTCAAGTCGCTGTGGACGATAACTACATCCGTGCGAACCCATGCACGAAAATGCTGAAGGAACTGAAAGTGGCTCACGGGCATGAGGTGGAGAAAAGAAAGGCTTTGAGTGTCGGTCAGCAAGAGCTTTTCCTGAAGTTTATCAGCGAGACTGACACCTACAAGCATTGGTATCCTGTTTTCTATATCATGCTCAACACTGGCATGAGAGTGGGCGAGATCACCGGCCTCAGATGGAGAGACGTAGACTTTGAGAGTGGCTTTATCAGCGTGAACCACACTTTGGTCTACTACAACCACCGTGACGAGGTGGGAACCTATTACAGCATCAATACACCCAAGACTGACGCCGGTAAGCGTGAGATTCCGATGATCGAGGGTGTTAAGGAAGCATTTGAGATGGAGCGCCGATATCAGGAAGAAAACGGTATCGAAAGCAAGGCGAGAATCGACGGATACGATGATTTCATCTTTGTGAACCGTAACGGCGATGTGCAACACCAGGGCACACTTAATAAGGCTATCAAGAGGATTGCCAGAGATTGCAACGATAAGGTTTTGCTGGAGACCGCTCTTGATGAAAACCCGATCCTTCTTCCGAACTTTAGCTGTCATATCCTCCGGCACACCTTTGCCACCCGCCTTTGTGAGGCAGGGGTCAATCTGAAGGTTATTCAGGATATCCTTGGACATGTAGACGTTTCAACTACCATGAACATCTATGTGGACGCCATGAAAGACATGAAGAAGAAGGAAATGTCAGCTTTCAGCGCTCGTAATGGTGCGAGTGAACAAAAGAGCATGACAATGGAGGAGCTGAGTCGGATTAAGAGCACGGAGGACTGGGCCTCTGCATGAGCTAACATGAACGGAGAAGTAGACGCCACTTGGAATTGTACCAAGTGGCGTCTATGCTTGTTTTCGCACATTTCTCAAGAAACTTGAAAAACACTATACTAAGAGCAACCTGAAGGAAGGAGGCTCTTTGGATGGTAAACAGTATATCTGTCATGCGACCGGAACTCGTTCCGGAATGGTCGCCACGCAACCTTCCACTTACTCCTGATAACGTCTCTTACGGTTCAAATAAGCTGTATTGGTGGAAAGGCTCTTGTGGGCATGAATGGCAGACAAGTGCAAAGGCAAGGTCCAATGGTGAGAAGTGTCCCATTTGCTCTAATGCACGGATTATAGCGGGGCTTAATGATCTGAACACGTTGGAGCCTGAGCTGGCGAAAGAGTGGTCCGATAAGAACTTGCCGTTGCAACCTACAATGGTTGGACCAGGTACACACAAAAAGGTCATCTGGCGAGGAAGTTGTGGGCATGAATGGACGGCTTCTGTGCGAAGCAGAGTGAGAGGAACCGGGTGCCCATATTGCTCTCACAACATTGTCCTACCTGGCTTTAATGACCTACAGACGCTGCACCCGGAAGTTGCAGCAGAGTGGTCTCCCAAAAACCTACCGTTGCAGCCGTCACAGGTTACTGCCTATTCAAATAAGAAGATGTGGTGGCGATGCGATAAAGGTCATGAGTGGTATGCTTTGATCTCAACACGGTCGTATGGAAGCAAATGCCCATATTGCAGCGGTATATTGACGCTCCGGGGCTTCAATGATTTTCAAACGCTTCATCCAGAACTTGCGGCTGAATGGTCAGAAAGGAACGGAACACTCACGCCGGATAAGATCAACGATAGATCTCCAAAGAACGTATGGTGGCGGTGTCGCGCCTGCGGGTATGAATGGAGAGCAGTTGTTAAGGCAAGAGTCAAGGGCCTTAAATGTCCTGTCTGTGCTGATCGAGCAGTTCTTGGGGAATACAATGATTTAGCGACTACTGACAAGGCGTTGCTGAAAGAATGGCCGTATGAATTAAATACTGATGTTGAGCCAACAAAGATCACAAGGAACTCTTTGAGGCCGGTATGGTGGCGATGCAAATACGGGCACACATGGAAAGAGAAGATTGCCAAGAGAACCATAGAAGGAGAGAGGTGTCCTGCTTGCGAAGAAGAGTTTGCTCGTGTGCTGCCCCAACTCCTTATCATGCTCTATTGCGGTCGGCATGGTTTTAAGGTGAGGCTAAACGACGAGGAGACCATCGGGATCACACTGGACGCTTACATACCGGAGTTGAAGTTAGCAGTTGCGGTAATTGGAAATGGTACGAAAACAGAGGAAGAGGCCGTTCTTGTTACCCAGCACCTATGCAAGGTTCGAGGACTTTTATTTGATTCAGTCTCATTCAAAGACAACGCCGAGGGAGTATGCAGAGGTGTGAAGAAAGCCTTTCAAGGTGCCCATATCTACATCACTTCAGATAATGACGATGATGTGAGAACGGCACATAGACAGTTCTTCAGATGGAAAAAGTGCTGACTTTACCACGCTAAATTGCTCAAACCTATTGAAAAATGGGGCTTTGTCTGCTATAATATTTAGGCTTAAATGAAAGCCTTGAGTTCTGACCGTTTCCCCAACAATGATGCCAAGTCTCCACTCTCACCAATTTAGTCTCCAATAGCGCGAATAATTGAGCGGAGTGATGCGGAAATGTGTTCCTGCAACCCAGACTATACGGAAGACAGGCTTTAATCAAAGGCTGTTTCCGTGTGAGGCTTTAAGTAGTTTTGAACACGTGCGAGGGGTTATGATTACTGCGGATTTGAGGGAAATCAAGCCAGGTTTTCTAATCCCAACGATGAAACCGTTGGATTCATAAATGATACGGAATATCCCTGCTCTCCG
>ERZ1643251.458-NODE-458-length-59826-cov-15.185408_pt1 | contig 59826 bp, 49 predicted proteins | sample MGYA00579261_ERZ1643251 | MGnify/ENA primary metagenome ERZ1643251 (study PRJEB29033, sample SAMEA4952267) | chicken gut metagenome | biome: Broiler Chicken; feature: Gastrointestinal Tract; material: Caecum | place: Ireland | collected 2018 | study: Broiler...
GCAGTTCAATCGCATCAGTGCAACGCCTCGCATCTGGCCAGGATGCTAAAGTATCCTGCCTGTGCGAGGCGTTCATTTGTTATTAGAACTAAAAATTCCTGGCATCGTCCCCGTCATCCGGTGGTATATCATGTGGCTGCACACCGTTGGGCGGCGTCATACCTCCCGGACGGCCGCCAAAACCTTCCATGGCGCCTATCATCCCGCCGGAGTTGGTCACAATGTCGGTTAAAGTGACCTTCGTGGTTTGCTCACCGGCTGTTATGGTGTAGCACTCTCCAGCTATCAGCTCCGGTGTGCTGATAACAAGGCTCTGGTAGTCTTGAACCGGCATATAAGAACAAAGGATGTTGCCGTCGGAGTCTGTGACGGTCAGCTCTGTTCCGGCTGAGACAACAGAAGCAAATGCAGTCAGGAAGGAATACTGGCTGGAACCGGATGTAAATCCGGAAGCCATGCCTGCGCTGCCTACGGCAACGATCGTGCCCCCGGTGATTTCCGCAGTAGAACCGTAGTCCAGGGCGCTGTTGGCGGAGGAAGTTGGGCCGCTGATGTATACGGTTCCGCCCTCCAGATAGAGCGCGCCGTTGGAATCAATCCCATCTCCCTGTGCTGCAATGGTTAGCGTGCCGCCTGAGATCCGGATGAAGCAATCGGAGTCACTCCCATCTACAAAGAAGTCCCGGTCAAATCCCATTGACCCGTCAGAGCCACCCGCCGCGTTTAGGCCGTCATCGGAAGCAGATACGGTTAGGTCGCCGCCGGAGATTGCAATACTCAGTCCCTCTATTCCCTCATAGCTGGTATGGATTTGAATGGTACCTGCGCTGATGCTCAGCGCCCCGTCACTGTGAAATCCATCGTCTCCCGTGGAGATGGTGAAATTGCCGCCGGAAATATCCATGGTTCCATTGGAATGAACTGCGTCGTCGGAAGCATCCAGTTCAAATACCCCGCCGGAAATTAGCACGGCAGTACCGGCTTTGAGCCCCTTTGCACTGTCGGAAGTATCCGTCTCATCTGCAATTCCGCCGCTGCCCATTGGGTTAGGCCATTGACCCCAGTTGGGGTTTTGTTCGCCGTTGCTTTGTACAACGGCATTGCTGCTCCCGCCCCCACTGGTCACCTGGAAAGTACCGCCAGAAATTTCCAGCGTCGTCTCCGCTTGAATTCCATCCAGAGCTGCAGTGATTTGGAAGGTTCCGCCGCCAATGGAGATATAGCCCAGGTTGACGTCGTCATCCCGGTTGGATTGGATGCCGTCTCCACCGGCCTCGATGGTCATGTCCGCCGTTAAAATTTTGACACCGTCTTTCCCTTTTACTCCGTCGTTGACCGCATCAATCGAAAAGGTACCGCCGGTAATGGAGAGTATGTCCTTGCAGTAAATCCCATGGTTGTAGCGGCCGGTTATATGCAGCGTTCCTGCACCGTTGATGGTCAAATCCGCTTTGGAATAAAGGCAGGCATTCGGTTCGTCTTCTCCGGCATCCAGGGTATAGGTTTGGCTGTCTGTGAGAGAATTGACGGAATCTTCAGCCAGCAGGATGAGAACCTTTTCCGCCTCTTCAATCAGAAGAGCCGGTCCGTCCGGACAAGTTACACAGATATTGTCCAATACCAACTGGACCTGCTGCTTCTCCGCGCGGACCAGCAGCTGTCCGGATAGGGTACCCGAAAAAATATAGACGCCCCCCTGTGTTATGGTGACCACTCCATCAGTTGCTTCCGCTCCGCTGCCGTCAATCTGTACCGCGTCATCTAGGCAGGTGATTTCAGTTGTGGAGGTCTCGTCGTACCCTACCTCCAGGTCAGACGCTTCAAAAAGCTGACCTGAGTCAGCAGCCGGCACAGTGGTCTCCGAGTCCTGCTGCGGGGAAGTGCAACCCTGCAGCAGATTTATGGCAATCGCCGCCACTACGACCCAGGTTAAAGTTTGTATGAACTTTTTCATTGTAAACCACACCCCCGTGCGATATTGTTAAAGCATCTCTTCGTTGGAAGCGATTTTACTGCAGGAAATTTCCAGATTTCCGTTCCGGCAGCGTAAGTCATCCAAAAATGCTTTTTCACTGATGTTGTTTTTCAAAACAATCCGGTAGCAAAGTCGGTACAAGCTTCCCATGTTGGCCGTTTTTACACTCTCCAATTCCCAGCTTTTGACATATGTTTGAAACAGGTCATCAAAGACACCCTCATAGTCCAACCCCTCTGGGATTGTAATCCGAAGATTTCGTGTACCCGGCACTTCCCTGCCAAAGCCGGCAATCGATAACAATAAGTCCAATCCACACAGCAGGACAGTAAACAGCACGGCAACAGCGAGATATCCCATTCCGGTTGCTAAGCCGATTGCCATTGCCAGAAAAACACTTCCAATTTCCCGGGCATTTCCCGGAACGGAGCGAAAGCGGACCAAGCTAAAAGTACCCATCACTGCAACGCCGGTACCAATACTGCCGTTAACCAGCATAATGACGACTTGTACCATCGCCGGCAGCGTAACCAACGTCAGAAGAAAGCTTCTGGTACAGGAATTTCGATATGTGTGGGTCCATGCAATCAACAAACCCAGCAGCAAGGAAACGACGGTGCATGCCAGAAACGGGCCGAGAGAAAAAGTAGATGTGCCGGAGGGAAAAACGCTGGAAAATATTTCATTAAGCACAAATAATCAATCCTTTCTTAACGCCATTGGCCAAAGAAACTTCAGCCGTTTTACGGAACCCACCCTGTGCGGCAATTTTCTGATAGGCTGTTCCATATTTGGAAAATGAAGTGGGAAAAACCTGATATTTGTCAAATAACGTAACCATCCACATGGGCATGGCGCCTGCCAGTTTAATCTCCATTAAAAACTGCTTTTCGGATAAAAGCGGCCGGTCGGCTGAATCCGCGCCCAAGTGCAAATTTTGGCTCCGCCAAAGTAGATTCCAATCAAACGTAACGCGCAGATTGGGATCTTCCAAACTGTATAGTGCGAGCCGTTCATAGCCAATGTAGACTGATGGAACGAGTCCTCCGTAAAACCGGCGCATGTAGTCCACCTCACGCAGAATCTGGCAATCTTTACCGGGACGGCAGCCGCGATATAAATAGGCTTCTGCCTCCTGCAGGGGCATCTCTACCCTTCTCTTGTATACCGTCCCCTTATACTTTTTCTTAAGCTCAACAAAAGCAGAGACCTGCGGTGCCGGTGTGCCGTAGCAGCGTAAGCGCAGCTTTTCTTTATAAGCCGGTTTTTCTAAAGACTGACGAATTAATTGATGGCTTGGTGTATCAAAATAAACGCTGGAAATTTGACTGTTTCCGTATTGATCCTGGGTCATGTGCGCTGAAAATTCATTCCGAATGGTCATGTAGAGAGGTTCATCCAACAGATACTTCTGTTCTAACCTTTGAAAAAAACTGCCTGATTCCATAGGTGCGCTCCTTTTTCGTTTCATGTCTGTACTATACAGCAGAAACCTTAAAGGAAGTTAAATCCCTGTATGAAAAAGGGAAATAAAATGTAAATAACACTGCCACAGCGGTCAATCCGGCTGCCGTGGCAGTGTTTTGTGTCTATTTGGGGGTAAAAGTAACGGTGAATCGGATGGAATCAGGTGCTGTAACCGCCGCCCAAATCTTAGCGTGATGTGCATGACAAATCGATTTTGCAATAGAAAGCCCAATCCCATATCCTCCCGTTTCTCGGGACCGTGAGGTGTCCGCGCGGTAAAACCGGTCAAACAGTCGGTTTAAATCCCCGGATGGAAGTTCCACGCACGTGTTTTCTACCCAAAGGCACGGCGTCTTTCCCCGCAGCTGCAACTGTATGGACACCTGTCCATCGGCGACGGCGTACTTCACAGCATTTTCCAAAAGAATAGAAATTAACTGTTGCAGGCTGGCCGGATCTCCTGTGACATCAACACCGGGTTGCACGGAATCCGTTAAGACAACTTGATTGGCCTGCGCCAAAATGCGAAAAGATTCTATGGTTTCAGATACCAGCCGACTCAAATGCACGGACTGCATTTGCAGCACAGGACGCTCCATATCTAATTTGGTCAAAGCAAGCATAGATTGAAGTAGGCTGTCCATCCGGGACACCTGATTACGGATGCTGTCCGTCCACTGACTCTTCCCATCGGTTAGCTCCAGTACATCGTTGTTGGCTGAAATAATTGCCAACGGCGTCTTTAACTCATGTCCAGCATCTTCTAAAAATTGCTGTTGTTTCTGCATGGCCTCTTGAAAGGGACGAATGGCTCTCCGGGAGAACAGCGCCGCAATGAAAGAAACGAGAGCAAAAGCCACGGTTCCAATGGCAAAGGAGAGAAGCAGAAAAATTCTGTCACTGTTCAACTCCGTGCTGCAATCCAAGAAGATGACCATGCTTCCGTCTGCAGTCGACATCACGCCATAACGATAGTGCCCATCATACCCATTGGATTTTCCTTCAGCAACAGCGCGCTGTCCATAGGCAATGGCTTCCTCAGAAGAAACAGAAGCAATATGGCCGGTATTGATCCGGAGCACATTCCCCTTAATATCCAGCCAAATTACAAAGTATCGAGTCTTAAATCCGGTTTCTTCATTGATTCCGTCTGGTTTGGGCTTGTCCCATTTTTCGGAGGGCAGTTTCTTTTCATCTGGGAAACGACCGTTATTTTCTGAGAGATAACGCAGCATGTCATCTGCATGATTCGCAGTATTGTAATATTTAAATAGGTTAATAGAACCCAACAGAATAACAATGACAATTCCTAAAGAAAGCATGACGATTCCGATAAACTTTCGCTGCAGTTTTCGAATCACGGCGTTTCCTCCCTGGCTTCACTTGCCAGTAGATACCCAACACCTCGGTTGGCCCTGATCTCTACGGTGCTGCCGACGGCGTGCAATTTTTTGCGTAGACCGGAAATGTAGACCCACACCACGCTGATCTCCGTCTCCGCATCATATCCCCATATCCGCGAGAGAAACTGCTCCGTGGAAATGACACGGTTTGGGTTTTCCATTAAGAGCTCCAGCATTTGAAATTCTTTATTTCCTAACCGCTGTTTGCCCAGTGGACCGGTCAAGGTGAAAATTTCCCGGCTCAAAGAGAGGTCGCCGAATTGCAGTAGGTTTGTGGCTGCATCTGTGCGCCGGCGCGTCATAGCGCGAATGCGGGCCAAAAGCTCCCCCATGGCAAATGGCTTGACCAGGTAATCATCGGCTCCCATGTCCAGCCCACGGATCCGGTCGTCTACCTGAGATTTTGCCGTTAACAACAAAACGGGAATCACATTTCCCTCTTCCCGTATATACTGCAAAACAGACAGGCCGTCCAGACCCGGCATCATAATATCCAGAATGGCACCGTCGTATTGCCCGGCCTGGATATAGTCCAAGGCATCCCGACCGTTGTATACCGGATCCACTGAATAGTGATTGTGTTTTAAAATGGCGCAGAGCGCGTCGGACAATTCACGCTCGTCTTCCGCCAGCAACAAACGCACAGAAATGGCCCCCCTTCTGAACCGGATGCAAAAATTCCGGAGGCCCGCAGGCTGCGGACCTCCGGAATTTATGCCTTTGGATGACATTTTTGATAGACACTTTTCAGATTCTGATTGACCAGTTGTGTATAAAGCTGAGTCGAAGAAATGTCACTGTGCCCCATCATTTCCTGAATGGAGTGCAAATCCGCTCCATTTTCCAGCAAATGCACCGCAAAACTATGCCGCAGGGTGTGCGGCGTAATGTCTTTTTCAATGTGAGCCGTCTCTTGATAGTGCTTCAGAATCTTCCAGAATCCCTGCCGGCTTATGCGCTCTCCGCTCACGTTGACAAAAAGGGCAGGTTCTCCAGGATTGGCCACCATGCCGGGCCGCACGTCCCGCATATAGTTGCTCAAAGCCTTCACCGCTCCGGGATACATCGGGACTAGGCGGGTTTTCTTACCACCGCATTTTACAAAGCCGCCGTCCAAACTGACATCATCTACATTTAGACCCGTGAGCTCACTGACCCGCAGGCCGGTGGCATACATGACCTCCAGCATAGCGCGGTCTCGGTACCCCTTTGCATCCATACAGGAGGGCTGTGACAGCAAAAGCTCCACCTCCCGACCCGTGAGAATTTGCGGCAGCTTTTTCTCTCCCCGTTCCACATGTACGTCTTGCACCGGCGTCTCTTTTAAAAAGCCGGAAGAAACCAAATACGCGAAGAAATTCTTTAAGCTGGCAACCGACCGGGAAATGGTAGCGGAAGAACGGCCTTCCCCGGAGAGCTGGAGCAGGTAGGCAGAAATATTCTGTTGGGTCGCGTCCACAAGCTCTGCCTCTTCCGTATCACGCAGCCATCCGGCAAATTGCCGGACATCCCGTAAATATGAGACGGTGGTATTGCCGGACGCTTGCTTTACATTGACCAGGTAGTTCTCATAGGCAGAGATTAGATCTAACATAACGACAGCGTTCCTTTTTATGTTAATATAAACACAGATTGGCTCAATTCCGATATTACCGGCGATAAAAGCCAATGAGATGCCAGGATACATAACACGCTGAAACAGCAGGCGATTGCCAAGTCCCGGGACAGATGCGTCTGTCCTTCCCGGCTGCGCCGCAGCAGAAACCAAAACAAAAACAGCAGGCAAATCCCTCGTCCAGCCAGAAGCAGTGCAGCAAAGACCCAACCGGCGGTGCAAAAAGCACCGACAAAAGCATAGACTGAAAAACCAAATAAAAAACCACAAAGTATGGCAGGAAGCGTCAAGCACCATGTGCGCCGGCAAAAATACGTCAAAACACCGGCCATCACCAACGGCAGCAGACAGCATAAAACCTCCGCCCCAATATAGGCCCGGCTCAACACGACGCCACAGCAAACTTCATACAACTCAAAAGCAGGCATACGCCGACAGGTCAGACACCCCGCACAGACGGCCGCAGCAAAACTTCCCCAAATGATCGTCATTGGATCCTGCATAGCGCCTGCCTTAAAATTGCGGTAGAAAAAATTGTACATGATCGGCCCTCCGTTAATTTTTCACCTTAAATTCCAAAGGAGCTGGCCGACATAACTCGTGCGCACCGAGGCGCTTCCAACGAATTCACGTCATTTTGCTTTTTTACTATACTCCAAATCCCGTGAAAATTCAAGGCCTATTCACCCAAAATGCAGTTTTTGTAAATTATGTACATATTTTATGTAAACATTGTTATGTAAACTTTTTTGAGAATCGCGAATAAGCATACTAAAAATATGCGAAGATAACCAGATATAGCGTCTCGTCGGCACCATGGCTCCCAAATATGGTTTTTGCAGGAGTTCCTGCAAAAACCATATTTGGGGTAAGTCAGAATTACGCATTGTGGTTTTTGTTTATTTTAACCGATGCGGTATTTTTTGGGCACACGTTTATGACGTTGTCCCCCACCGGCGCTGACGATTCCGGTGGCTGCAGACACTCCGATCACGACAGCAGCGGCGACCAACACACCCTGAAACTTTCCGCCGAAGATGAGCGCCGTCACGGCCAACAAAATCAGAAGATAACACCCGCCGAATAAAAGGCACATAATCATAGGCTTCCGGCCGGCTAATTTAGCAGAGCACCAAGCCCCAATGGCCGCAGATATGACTAAAATTGCCATAGCCAGTATCCCGGTCGCGCTTTCCTGCAGCAATTGCCTGTCCATCAAAGCAGCGAAAACAGCGGCCAATGCAACGGTTAGCACAACACCAGCGCCCAAGCCAATGCCCAAGGCCTTCCCCACTCCAGCGGAAGATCCACTATGTTGCTTCATCTCCCATTTCTTCTTACTCATCCTACCTCCCCCCTTTCCACTGCAGACTATGCGCCGGCCTTTCCATTCAGAACCTGTGAACATTGTGTCTCTGCCTATTGGCAAAGACCAGCATCGTTTCTGCTTTGCCCCCAGCCAAGACAGAACATTCTTTTGCAAGCACCGCGTCTACAAATGCAAAATTGCATATTTTCTGCACAAAAAGGAGAAAATCTTGAAAATTCTCGTGTTTTTTTAAAAAAACGGGAAAAAGCTAGTTGCATTTTTGCATTTAAGGTGATATAGTAAGCATAGTTCATGGCGTACACCGCCAAATATTACAAAAGGAGCTGCGTATATGAAACAACACATGTTAAACCGCATCATTTCGTTCGTGTTGGTATTTGTGCTCTTGGTAGGTCTTCTGCCTGCCGGAGCGCTGGCTGCCAACACCAAAGACCCCGGTTTTTCCATCGAGGAAATACCAGCCGCGCTCAGCTCATCAGAGCTTGCGTTGGAGCCGGTACAGGACGGGCAACAGGAGCAGCTTAACCTGAATGAACTTACAGACGCCGATGGAAATCTTCGTGTCTCCATTGTGCTGGAGCAGCAATCCACGTTTGAGAAAATGGGTTTCCATACCGAGGGTATTGCGCAGAATACGCAGGCTCGTACCTATCGAGCCAGTCTGGAGCAGAATCAGGCTTTTGTGGAAGCTTCTGCGGCGCAGGTTCTGGGGCACCAACTGGAGACTGTTTGGCATCTTACTCTGGCGGCGAACTTAATTTCGGCAAAGGTGAAGCCGGAAGAACTGAAACTCCTTCGCAATTTGCCTGGAGTAAAGCGCGTTGTTGTGGAGACCAAGTATGAGCCGTGCACTGCCGATTATGAGATTGCCGAGCCCAATATGGGAACATCTTCCCCGATGATTGGCGCAAACACAGCCTGGGGCGCGGGCTATACCGGCGCCGGGCAGCGAATTGCCATCATCGACACCGGCTTGGATACCGACCATCAGTCTGTGGATGCAGGCGCTTTTTCCTATGCATTGCAGGAGAATGGTGAGGATATTGCCAGTCTGGATTTGCTGGATGAGCAAGAGCTGGAACAGATTTTGCCGCAGCTGAACATCTACAAAGGCTATACCAACGCCAATGATGATGTAGTTGGAGGCAATTCGCTTACGGCATCCCAGCTCTATATCAGTGCCAAAGTTCCTTTTGGCTATAATTACATCGACCGGGATTTAGACGTTACGCATGATAATGATACACAGGGCGGCCACGGCTCTCATGTGGCCGGTATCGCTGCCGCTAACCGGTACATTCCTGAAGGAAATGGCTTTGTGGCAGCAGCAGACAGTGTTCGGAGCAATGGTGTAGCGCCGGACGCCCAACTCCTTGTGATGAAAGTCTTCGGCAAAGCTGGAGGCGCATATGATTCAGATTATATGACAGCCATTGAAGACGCCATCCTCCTGGGGGCGGACAGCATCAACCTGTCTCTGGGCGCACCTTATGCCGGATTTGTCACGGCTGATGAGTGGCAGAGCATCTTTGACAATCTGCAAAATGTGGATGCGGTGGTTACCATCTCTGCCGGTAACAGCGGTGTGTGGCCGGAGGAAACTGCGCAGGGGTATTTGTACAGCGCGGATGTGAACCTACAAACCGGTGGCTCTCCAGGGACCTATGCCAATTCCCTTTGTGTAGCCTCTGTGGATAATGACGGTTTAACCGGCCCCGGCTTTTCCGTGGGTGGCCAGAGCTTTGCCTATCAGGAGACGCAGTTTGGCAATGCGGCTTTTGCCACATTGGACAACACCGGCAAGGAACTGGAGTATATTTTCCTGGACAGCTTCGGCTCTCTTGAAGATTTGTACAGTTATGATCTGGACTTTGATGGGAAGATTCTATTTGTCTCCCGCGGTGAGTTGACCTTCGCGGAGAAGTGGAAAAATGCCGAGTGGATGTGGGCTTCTGCACTGGTGGTGTATAACAATGTGCCGGGCGGAGCGTTTGGGATGGACCTGTCCAATGCCAGTGGCAGCATCCCCTGCATCAGTATTTCCCAATCCGAAGCCGAGGCCATCCGTGAGGCCAGCACTGAACAAACGGCTTCTAACGGTACCCAATACCATGTTGGTTCTCTGGTTATTTTACAGGACCCGGTTTCGGTCAGCTACAACAGTGCCTACTACACCATGAGCAGCTTCTCCTCCTGGGGACCCACCGGCTCTCTGACCATGAAGCCGGAAATTACCGCTCCCGGAGGCAGCATCCTTTCGCTGAACGGTGAAACCGCTATGACGGATCAGTATATGTCGATGAGCGGCACTTCCATGGCTGCGCCCCAGGTTGCCGGACTGTCTGCCGTGCTTGCGCAGTATATTAAAGACAACAACCTGGTTGAAAAAACCGGCGTCTCGCAGCGGCATCTGATTCAAAGCCTCCTGATGTCTACTGCAGAGGTCATGCGTGAGGAAAGCTCGGACTTGCCCTATTCCATTCTCCGTCAGGGCGCGGGCCTGTCCAATGTTGAGCATGCCATCCAGGCTGAGAGCTATGTCACAGTAGCCGGTCAGGACGACTACAAGGTAAAGGCCGAGGTAGGCGACGATCCGGAACGTACCGGCGTCTATACATTTGATTTTACGGTGCATAACTTTACGGATCAAAATCAATTCTATCTTGTTGCAGGGCAGACCTATTCCCAGGGTTACCACCAGGATACGGCAAAGCCCGATGGCAAAGAGCTCACCTATTATATGGACTATGAGCTGAGAAATCTGGATGCCGATATTTCCTTTGCTGTGGACGGAAAGGTTCTGGAACGGAACCAGTCCGACCCGACGGCTTATGACTTTAACGGAGACGGCTCCGTCACCAAGGCGGATGCAAAGACCTTGTTGGACTATGCGGTAGGCGTTCGCGACAGCATCCAGTCCCAGGAGAATGGAGATCTTTCCGGGGATGGGAAAGTAACGGCTTATGATGTTGAACTGCTTTTAAAGAAACTCACCAGCGGTACGGTTGCCGTACCTGCCAATGGCGAAGCAACGGTTTCCGTTACCATTGCCCTGACAAAGGAAGCGAAGGAATCGCTGGATACCGTTTATCCCAATGGTACTTATATAGAAGCATATATTCAGGCGGAACCGCTGGCTGACGCCGAAGGGAAGATTGCAGCTGCGCACAGCATCCCCGTCCTTGCCTTCTATGGCGATTGGGAGAGTCCTTCTATGTTCGACCATGATACCCGTTCGGAGGTTCTCTCCGGCGAAGAAAAGCTGGCGTCCTACTTTACCGGGATTTCCGGGAAGGCAACATATGGAAATGCGGTGATTGCGCAGCTGGACAAAGATGACGCCGATACGCAAATCTATTTGGGCAGCAATCCTTACGCCGTGGACGACGCATATTTGGAAGATCGTAACGCATTGGCTAGCTGCGGCGGCATTTTTAGCTGCAATTTCAGTTTGATCCGGAATGCGGGAGATATGCGGTTTGCCGTGACGAACGCAGCGGACAATTCCGTTCTCGATTCCGCCACAGCTGCCGAGGTTAACGGCGGTGATGGCAGAATGGTCGGCGCATTTTATTACACCAACGTTGGAGCATGGTACAATGCATCCATGTATTATGCACTGGATGATCCCTGCTGGGCGATCCCTGCAGAAATCCGCGAGGGGGATCAGCTGACAGTCACCATGCAGGCGATTACCGAGCGGAAGCTGCTGGAAGGCAATGGTGGAGTGAATTGGGCTACCGTAACGCAGCCCGGAAGCTGTAAGTCGATTTCCTTTACCATTGACAATACTGCACCCAAAGTGGATCGCTGGGATCTGATGCATAAGACGGTGGACGGTGAAGAAAAAACTTACCTGGAAGTGCAAGTAACCGATAACCGCTATACTGCGGCATTGATTTTGACCTCCCCCAAAGGAATGACGATTCTGGGCCGGCATGCGGTCAATCAAACGGTGGCTGGCGCGACCATGACCGTAAAAATGGACATGACGGATATTTGGGGCACAACATTCCAGCTCTATGCCATCGATTATGCCGGAAATATGACGGCTTATCAGGTAACTGCCCGGGAACCCTATGACGGCCCGGTGGCGGAGTTGTACGGCTTTACGAATGATAGCCCCAGCAACTGGGTGAGATTCCCCTCCGACAACAATATGGACCTTGAAACACTCCAGGCAGCTTCGGGCCTGGTTACATCGGTGGCCTATGGCAATGGTTACCTGTTCTATGTCGTTCAGGAAGATGTCAGTACATTTACTCTGTATGTGACGGACTACCCCAGCTTTGACGGCCAACAGAAGATTGCCAGCTATCCCTACGGCATGCCGAAGATGGCGTTTAACACTAAGGACAATTGCCTGTATTACGCCAGCCGGAATTATATCTATCAGGTCAATGTTATTACCGGAGAGAAGAAGAATATCGCCGTCGCTACGGATGAGTTGGGTTATTTCTGTAGCTCCCTTGCCTATAGCACCAAGGACGGCTGCTACTATGGCGTTTCCTGGTTCCTCGAAGATTCGGTAACCAAGCAATACCGGCTGGCGCTGGTAAAGATTGCGGACGACGGTACCTGGACGGTGGAGCATATGGCAGATCTTGGCTTGCACAGCAGCGTTGGAGTGAGCATGGCCTGTAATGATGAAGCAATCTTCATTTTGTCTGAAAATTCCAACCTGTATACTTACAGCTTTGCCAGTCAAAGTGTGGAGCAGAGCGGACGCGCGCCCTATACCCCAGGAATCTTCCTGCCGGTAGAAGGAGAGGCCAATACCATTTCTGTGGAAAAGCCTACTTCCCTCACAGTGGATGGCCCCCGGAAAGAGAGCTTTGTGGGCTTGCCGGTGCAGCTGACTGCGGACATCAAGCCCTGGTGCCTAGCTAACAAAACGCTTACCTGGACCTCCAGTGACGAGGGTGTGGCAACAGTAGATGAAAATGGTCTGGTAACCGGGCTGAAAGCCGGCTCTGTTACCATCACGGCAACCAGCGTTACGGATCCCGGCGTAACAGGGACCTATGAACTGCTGTTGAAAGATCCCAGTGACTTCCGGATTTCTGCAATCGGAGCAAAGGAAGACGGCTCCTACGTCATGTTTGATTACGACTTCAAGACCAACACCAGCACAGAAGGAAATGCAGTTCTGGATGCCGGCAAGGCGCCTTTGACCGTTGGATCGGCCAAGCTGGGAACCGACGGTTCTGTAATGGTGCAGGACCTGACGGTGAATGAAAACGGCGAAGGCTACCGGTTCCATCTGATTGACCCCTCCACCGGCGTCAGCAGTATGGACTCTCCCAGCACCATATTCTGTGGGAATGTCGCAAGCCGCGCTTTGAGTGACTTTGTCTACCTGCCCAATATGCTTGAAATGGGTAAGGACTATGTCATTGGCGTAACCGGAGACAGCGGAGAATACTGTACTACAGAAGATTCCCAATTCTCCAAGATTGAATTCTATACCTCATTTAGCATGGAGAATTGCCAGCTTGTTGCCATGGCTGAAGGCGAGACTGGTTATACGGCCGGTTTTGGAAAATGGACGCTGATCTTCAGCCTGGATGCCGGAAGGAATCGGCTTATGGCTGGCTTCTTGAACAATGGTGCTTTTGGACTGGGCACCACATATGCTTACTACAATGTCAATGGCCTGTCCAACCTGACCTTCCGTACGGACGAAAGTGGACGCTACACCGACAGCTTGGTCTATGATTCCAAGACCAAATCTCCTGTGCTACTGCACGACACCGGCAGCGGGTACGAGGCGTATCTTCTGTGCCTGAGTTGGGGGGACGGTGCTGTGGGAGAAGTCACAATGTTGCGGATTGGCGCCGTATCGGGCTATGACAACATTTCCGCTTATACGGCTGCTTACACAGGTACAACTACAGGCACAACGGCGTTGCCAGAGCTGAACGGCGAAATGGAATCCGTCCCTGTGCTGACCGGGCAGGATACAGCCACCGGCAACTTGCATTCTCTGCAAGAGGTTAGCCGCGATGAGCATAACGAGGATCCCTCCATGGTTACCTTGACCATCAAAGCCGAGGAGGCTGCCGCTTCCGGTATGCTCCGTGTCCGCTTGGACAGCAACCTGGAGCTGGTCAATCTGAGCAGCAGCGTGGAGCTGAACAGCTATCATCAAAGCGGGAACATGATCACCTTTGGTTACGCTGCGTCTACCGAATTGGCCGAAGGGGACACTTTGGCGGTGCTCCAGCTCCGGCAAACGGAAAATGAGTCTAGTGCGACAGTTACGGAAACAGAGTGCGCCGGCAGAGAGGTAAACCGAGAAGAAACGATTTCCTTTGTGCAAGATCCCTGTGCCAAGGGTCACACTTTGGACGAAGGGATCGTGACGAAAGAGCCTACCTGTACAGAGCCGGGAGAAAGAACCTGCACCTGCACCACTTGTGGTGAAACCGTTGTGGAAGAAATCCCAGCGCTAGGACATGACTATGAGGAGACCACTGTGGCTCCCACTTGCGAGGACATGGGCTATACCAAATTGGCCTGCACCCGCTGTGGCGACAGCTATATCCGCAGTCTGGTTCCCGCTACAGGCCACCAGTACAAGGCGACTGTGACGAAACCAACCTGCGAAACCGCCGGTTATACCACCTATACTTGCAAAACCTGTGGGCATACCTACGTGGATGCAGTGACGCCGGAATTGGGTCACAGCTACACGGTGGTAGTGACTGAGCCCACATGCGACAAGATGGGGTACACGACCCATACCTGCACGGTCTGCGGTCATTGCTACGTGGATGCATACGTCCAGGCGACAGATCACCATTATGAGCAAAGTGTGACAAAGGAAGCAACCTGCACGAACGAAGGTCAACTGACGTTTACTTGTATAGACTGTGGTGAGACCTACACTAAAGCCATTCCGATACTGGCGCACAACTACGAAGCCAGCACCACAGCGCCAACCTGCGAGACGATGGGTTATACCACCTACACCTGTACAATCTGTGGCCATAGCTATCAGGATGACTTTGTGAATGCAACGGGCCATACCTGTGAGTCCACTGTTGTTGAGGCCTCCTGCCTGGGTTACGGCTACACAGAGCATCACTGTAAGGATTGTGACTACAGCTATATCAGCAGTATGGTCCAACCCCTTGGCCACGACTATGTTGCAACTGTGGTCGATCCCAGCCTGGATGAGGGCGGCTATACGCTCCATGTTTGTAGCCGCTGCGGCGAAAGCTATCGGGATGAAGAAACCGCTCCCCTTGGTCATCAATGCGCTGCGTTTACGGATATCCCTGATACTTGGGCAAAAGAAGGAATTTGCTTCGTAATTGAGCACGGTCTAATGCAGGGCGTGTCGGAACATCAATTTGCGCCGAAGCTGGCCATGAGCCGGGCAATGCTTGTAACGGTACTGTACCGCTTGGCGGGTACACCCACGGCGACCGGGGAAAGCCGGTTTAGCGATGTGACAGAAGCGGATTATTTTGCAGACGCTGTCATTTGGGCGGCAGAAAACGGAATCGTATGCGGTGTATCCGATACGAAATTTGCGCCCAATGCGCCGGTTACCCGAGAACAAACGGTGACGCTTCTGTACCGTTATGCTGTGCTTCAAGGTATGGACGTGGAAAAGACAGCCAGTTTCAGTGGCTTTGCGGACGCTGGAGCAATCTCTGCTTATGCCCGTACGCCCATGGCATGGGCCGTTGCCAACGGCATCCTTTATGGCACAAGCTCCACTACGCTTTCTCCCCAAGCGAGCGCACGGAGAGAGCAAATTGCGGCAATTTTGATGCGCTTTGTCAAGCTAAGTTAAGCCATTCAGGTATTCCCTGCTGCGGCACCGGAAAATCTTCCGGTGCCGCAGTTTTTAAAATCATGGACCGGAGCTGTTGCAAGAAATGAGGAAGAATGATATAATATTAGAAATTCCTAGGAGAGGGGATCTGCCTGTGGACGTTCTGATTTACCATGAACCATGCTGGCTGCTGGAGGCTGCGGAGTTGGTTTTTACCCTTGTGAACCAGATCCCCCCGCAAGAATTATCGGGTGAAGGGCAGTTTTGCCTGCCGGCCAAGGAAGTGGAGCGGATTAGAAGCGCAGCCTGTGCCGGGATTGACCCTGAGGATAAGCGGATGCAGTTCTATTTTCAGGGTGTTCCATTGGAGGGCATACCAGAGAGAATGTCTTGCCTGGGGGTCGGCCTGCTGCACCAGACTTTAGAATTGGGGCACCCGGACCCGGAGGATATGGTGCAGGCACTTCTGGAGGACTGGAAGGAGTATGCCAAATGCGGGTTTCATATTGGCGGAATTGGCCCATTTACGTTTAATACCAAGGAGAATACGCCAAAGACCTTTTGTTCCCTGGCAGAAAGCTTGGAGCGGCTTCCAATTCCGGTGTCATACCAAATGCGCATTCTGGAGGTGTACTCTGCCTATGAATTTCATCTACGACAAGTGGCGGAACTGTTAAAGCCAGTAGCCTATGCCTTGCGTACGCTTCTGGCCCCATGGGTTAAAAATACAGAGCCGCTGTTGGAGCAGTGGAAAACCTTTTTTCAAAATAACTCTCCGGAGGAATTTTTGCAGAACCGCGCCCGTGCAATTGCAAGCAATTATGATACTTTGGAAATTGCCATCGGGTACTTTTTCCCCAATCTCTGCCCGGCGATGACTTATGACAATGCGCAGGATAACATTCATGCGGTTCGCTGTATTTTGGGCCTAAGCAGAGTCCCCAGTATGCACCTGAGCACTACATTGAAACCAGAGGAATGGGAGCTGTCTGCCCTTCGGCTGATTGCCAATCCTGCCCGCTTGGATATGCTGTATACCATGCGTGAAAAGCCACAGGCTGTCCAAGAGCTGGCACAAAAGTTAAATTTAAACGTCGGTTCGGTTTCTAGAGATATCACAAATATGCGCAATGCGCGGTTGCTTTTGGTTGACTATTCCGGAGAACGGACGGTGTATCGCACGAACATTGTAGAAATTGATAAAATAATTCGAAAGGTCCGAGAATATCTTCATGATATATGATAAAGCGGAAAATTGACGCAATGAACACCTACGTCAGAGGAGTAACGCTGAGCGATTTGCAGCGTGGCCCCGACTTTTGGGTGCTGTTTGCCGGATGCCATAAGATACAAATGCCACCAGGAGCCATCGCAGAGTTTGGGGACAGGGGTTTCTTCCGCTGGTTTGATTTTTACAAGCTGGACTGTGAAAAGGTACCCTCCAAAAACATGAGTAGAAAAGGAAGGCCTGTCTCAAAATGAAATTTTAAAAAACAACCTAATATTTATGGCACAGAAAACGAGTTTTTTCGTTTTCTGTGCCGTTCTTAAAACTTTTTTAATTTTTCTAAAGGGAAATAAGAGGGATAATAAAAATCGATGTTTTCAAAGCGGACTCAGTGAAACTGCCAAACCGGCCCTTCTGGCCGGCGGCGGAGAATTGCGCAGTGGCGGCTTTGCCGACCCCGAGCATTGAAATGCCGAAGGATGGAGCGACCAACGAGAGCGGAATCCAAAACAAAACTGACTTGTTGAGACAAGTCAGTTTTGTTTTGGTACGAGTGGCGATACAGAACTTATGGCTTTCGTCAAAGAATACCAAACCGAAGCCCAGCGCAGCGGGTTCGGTTTGGAGCGGAGGAGCAGCGGCGTGAGCGCGCTCTGACTTTTGAAAAAAGTCGGAGCAAGCGATACAAAGCTTGCTCCGACGTGGTCCGAGTGACTGGATTCGAACCAGCGGCCTCTTGAACCCCATTCAAGCGCGATACCAAACTTCGCCACACCCGGATATTTCATTTTATGCCATATCTTTGGCGCTCAGATATAATAGCACGTACCCTTCAAAAAAGCAAGCCCTTTTTTTACTTTTTTCAAAAAATTTCTAGACCGGTTTACAGCGGCCTCTGCAGAGATGACAGGGACTTTGCGTTTTGAGGCCTTCCGTCCCGGCTTGGAGCCGGAACTCCCCACCTTGCCATGTTTCCATGCAACAAGATGGGGAGCCACCAGCCTGATCAGAATGAACGCCGGTCAAGCTCAATAACTCAATAATTCTCCGCTTTCAGCTGGAAGTAACTCTTGGGGTGATCGCAAACCGGGCATTTTTCAGGAGCTTCTTTTCCAATGTGAATGTGCCCGCAGTTGGCGCATTGCCAAATCCGGTCTCCATCCCGGGAGAAAACCAGGCCGCCTTCCACATTGGCCAAAAGCTTCCGATAACGCTCCTCATGTTCCTTCTCAATGGCGCCCACAGCCTCAAACAGGTAGGCGATTTTATCGAAGCCTTCCTCTTTTGCTACCTTGGCAAACTCGGCGTACATCTCAGTCCATTCATAATTCTCCCCTGCAGCCGCATCTTTCAGATTTTCTGCTGTGTCGGGGACAGCGCCTCCGTGGAGAAGCTTAAACCAAATTTTGGCATGTTCCTTCTCGTTGTCGGCCGTCTCCTGAAAGATTCGGGCAATCTGCTCAAAACCATCTTTCTTAGCTTTCGAGGCATAGTACGTGTACTTACACCGGGCCTGAGATTCGCCGGCAAAAGCCGCCAGCAGATTGGCTTCCGTTTTACTACCCTTCAGTTCCATCGGTATTTCCCCTTTCATATGTATCATTTTGTGGAATTCTCTGTTTCCAGTATAACACAGACCCAGGGAATTGTCACGCCATATTTTGGGTGATTCCAAATCATGTATTTTTGCTGGGAAAGGAGTCGTCATTTCTTTGGCTGCTGTTCCGTCAGCGAGGATTGGCGCACCGGCTTTCCGTCACAACAGCAAGAAGTACCAATCATAGAACAGTTGGGTTCCAGATTTTGTTCCCGCAGGAACGCCGTTCCCCAATCTCGCATGGCGTGGAGAATGGGCAGCAGACTCTCGCCTCGGACTGTCAGAGAGTATTCTACCCGGGGCGGAACAACTGGAAATACTTCGCGATGAATGAGCCCGTCTTCCTCCAGCTCCCGCAGCTGCTGGGTCAACATTTTGGGCGTGGCGCGGAGAATGAGCCGCTGAAGCTGACTAAAACGCTGCGGACCACCAGCCAGGTGCCAGAGAATTAAGGTCTTATACTTACCGCCAATCAAATCCAGAGTTGCTTCCACTGGACAGTGGTAGCTCTGCGGACAATCCATAGTCCCATCTCCCTATCATTTTAGGTACTACTGCACCAAAAAGTGCGTTCTTTACAAAAGGAAATCTTTTTGTATAATGGTAGCATAGAGCAGGAGAAAAGTCAATTCTTCCCGGTTTCTTTCTGAATTTTGACAATTTCTCTGTTGATTTTCTGCAATCTGCAAATACTAGCCAATGGATTGGAGATGGGAGGAAACTATGAACGTAAAATTTGACATCACCGGCATGACCTGCGCCGCCTGCGCCGCCAGAGTGGAAAAAGCTGCGAAAAGCGTTTCCGGCGTGGACAGCGCGGAAGTCAATTTGCTGGCCAATACGCTGCGCGCAGAGCTGTCCGGCCCGGATGTGACACAGGCTGTCATCTCTGCTGTGGAAAAGGCCGGATATTGCGCCGTCGCCTCGGGTACCCAGAATGCCCCCAAACCGGAGAATCCCCAGGCAAAGACCTTGAAAGAAATGAAGACTCGTATAATTTGGTCGGCTATTTTCCTAATCATTTTGATGTATTTCACGATGGGGCATATGATCGGTCTTCCATTGCCACATGTACTCCACGGCCCGGAAAACGCGATGGTTTTTGCCTTGCTTCAATTTTTCCTGACGTTACCTGTGGTCTTTTTAAACCGCAGTTACTACACCAGAGGATGCAAGGCGCTCTGGCATAGAAGTCCCAATATGGATTCCCTCATTGCCGTGGGATCGGGCGCGGCGCTGCTATACGGCGTAATTGCTCTGTTTCGTATGGCTTGGGCTACAGGCAACGGTGTCTGGAGTCTGGTGGAGCACTACCGGGATAATCTGTACTTTGAATCGGCCGCTATGATTCTTACGCTCATCACCCTGGGGAAATTTTTGGAAACCCGAGCAAAGGGCAAAACGGGAGATGCGATCCGGCAATTGATGGATTTGGCGCCGGAAACGGCTACGGTATTTCGAAACGGAAAGGAAATAGAGATTCCGGCTTCCCAAGTCCAAGTTGGCGATACCGTTTTGGTCCGAGCCGGCGGGCGCATTCCGGTGGACGGTACCGTTCTGGAAGGCCGGGCCTCCATAGATCAAAGTGCTCTCACAGGCGAGAGTGTTCCTGTAGAGAAAGGGCCCGGAGATCCTGTGGCTGCCGCTACCATCAATACCGCGGGATTCTTAAAATTTCGGGCAGACAAGGTGGGCGAAGATACGACCTTGTCTCAGATTATTCGATTGGTGGAGGAAGCGGGCGGCTCCAAAGCTCCCATCGCTCGCCTGGCCGACCGCATTGCCGGCATTTTTGTTCCAATTGTTATGGCCATAGCCCTTGCCGCCGCAATCATTTGGCTTTTGGCCGGAGAGGGGATAGAATTTGCACTGACCACCGGCATTTCCGTTTTGGTGATCTCTTGCCCCTGCGCTTTGGGCCTGGCAACACCTGTAGCCATTATGGTCGGTACCGGGCAAGGCGCTCGGAACGGCGTCCTGTTTAAATCTGCAGAAGCCCTGGAAACGTTGAGCCGGGCGGACACGGTGGTCCTGGACAAAACCGGCACCCTGACCCAAGGGCGGCCGCAGGTGACCGATATTTTGCCGGTTGAGGGATCTGAAAAATCACTTCTTGCATTGGCCGCTGCGCTGGAGCAGCAATCGGAGCATCCCTTTGCCGCCGCCATTTTATCTCGCGCCCAAGAGGCGGGGATCGAAGTGGCTCCGGCGGAGGACTTTCATACGATTCCCGGCCGGGGCGTGTCCGGCACAGTCAAAGGCCGCCGCTGCCTGGCGGGCAACCGGCAAATGATGGAAGAGGCCGGTATCGCCGTTCCCGCTTATCCCGAATTGGCCGCAGATGGAAAAACACCGCTGTATTTTGCAGCAGACAAGGTCTTTCTGGGTGTCATTGCTGCGGCGGACGTTTTGAAGGCCGACTCCGCCGTTGCAGTGGAACGCCTGCAACGACTGGGTCTGGAGGTCGTGATGCTCACTGGAGACAATGCTGCAACAGCCCAAGCCATCGCAGGGAAAGCAGGAATCCGCCGTGTGGTCTCCGATGTGTTACCTACAGAGAAGGCCGGGCAAATCCAGGCGCTTCGAGATCAGGGGCACAAGGTCATGATGGTCGGTGACGGGATCAACGATGCACCGGCTTTGGTCACGGCAGATGTGGGAATCGCCATTGGAGCCGGAACCGATATTGCCATTGACTCGGCTGATGTGGTGCTGTTATCCGGCAGCCTGCAGGACGTGGCGGTGGCAGAGTCTCTCAGCCGGGCCACCCTGCGGAACATTCGGGAAAACCTGTTTTGGGCCTTCTTCTATAACGTCTTAGGAATTCCCATCGCTGCCGGTGCCCTCTATCCGGCCTTCGGCCTGCAATTGAGTCCTATGCTGGGTGCTGCCGCTATGAGTCTCAGTTCCGTGTTTGTCGTGTCCAACGCCCTGCGTCTTCGCTTTTTTAAACCCAAGGGAAAAGTAAACGTACCCCCGGCCCCTGTACAAGCAGAGGCATGCCATATTACAAAACAGGAGGAAACAACTATGACAACCGTAATTCACGTAGAAGGTATGATGTGCAATCACTGTAAGGCCGCAGTAGAAAAGGCCTGCAAGGCAGTACCCGGAACACAGGACGCTGTTGTAGACCTGGAAGCCAAACAGGTCACCGTTACGGGAACAGCCCAACCGGAAGCGCTGCATCAGGCCATTACCGACGCCGGGTATCAGGTTATGGGGTAACCGCATGACAGAATTTTATTTGCCTTCCCACGGCAAGGGGCGTATCCACTGTGTACAGTGGGCGCCCCTGACGCCCGTTCGTATGATCGTACAGATCGTTCACGGCATTGCAGAGCATGTGGAGCGCTACAGCGACTTTGCCCAATTTTTAAATCAGCGTCATGCTCTGGTTGTGGCGGAAGACCATATGGGCCATGGCGGTTCTCTGGCTCCGGGAGACCCTCCAGGTTATTTTTATGGCGGTTGGACGGCCGCTGTGGACGATACGTTTTCGCTGCTTCAAAAAACAAAAAAGGAGCATCCGCAGATCCCGTATGTCCTGCTGGGTCACTCCATGGGCTCTTTCCTGACCCGAACGCTGCTGTACCGTTACCCGGACAGCGGCATTCGGGCCGCCGTCATCTGCGGTACCGGCTGGCAACCTGCACCGGTCCTGAGAGCCGGGCTGGCGATGTGCCGCTTGGCCTGTCAAAAAGAAGGAGAAACCCATACAAGCGACTCTCTTCGGGAGCTCATTTTCGGCAGCTACAATAAACGCGTGGAAGATCCCCAGACTCCCTTCGACTGGATTTGCAGCGATCGTTCCGTGATCGACGCTTACGTGGCAGATCCGTTGTGCGGTTTTTCCGAGACGGCCGGACTGGATCGGGATATGCTTCAGGGAATCCAGATGAATCAAAAACCGGAAAACCTGGCGCGTATGGACAAAAAACTGCCGGTTCTTTTTGTAGCCGGAACGCAGGACCCCGTTGGAAACTATGGAAAAGGCGTCAGAAAAAGCGGAGAAGCTTTTCGTAAAGCCGGAATGGAGGATGTAACGGTAAAGCTTTACGACAACAGTCGTCACGAAATTCTGAACGACGTGGAAAAACGACAGGTTTACCAGGGTATTTTCCAGTGGATTTCCAGCAAAATTTTCTAAAAACATTTGTATTTTCCTCGGTTTCCAATTAAAATTCCAAAAAACATGTTGACAAAATGATTACAGTTTGTTACAATCTTGGCGTGACCTTGAGTAAACAAGTACCAAAGGAGAATCGCCATGAAACGACTCTTGTCTATAGTTTTATTGTTTGCCTTGGCTGTAACGACTCTTGCAGCTCTGCCGGTTCAGGCAGCAGAGGCTCCCATTACGTCCACGGAGGAAGATTCCATTGTACCTTCCCCGTGGGACAATGCGGAACTGGACAATTCTGCCCAGTTCCTGCCGTCCGATTCCGGCGACGCCGACGCAGCGGATACATACCACGCAGAAGACGCGTCGCAGGAAGCTCCTCTTGCTTCTCTCCCGTTTCAGGACGTACAGCCCGGCAGTTGGTATTATGACGATGTGGTTGCCGCTTATGAAGCCGGTTTGATGGAGGGTGTCTCATCCACAAAGTTCGCCCCTTATTCCACCCTCACGCGGGCCCAGGTTGTAACGGTTCTGTACCGGATGGAAGGCTCTCCGTCCGTATCCGGAAGTTCCGGCTTTTCCGACGTACCCACCGGCGTGTTCTATACGGAGGCCGTAACCTGGGCCGCTAAAAACGGGATTGTAAAGGGTGTCACCGCAACAGAGTTCCACCCGCAATCCTCTGTCACCCGAGAGCAAATCGCAACGATTTTCTACCGTTACGGTGACTTTAAGGGAAATGACGTTTCTACTACCGTCACCCTATCCGGTTACGCCGATCATCAGTCCGTTTCGAATTTTGCCAAAAAGCCTATGGCTTGGGCTGTATCTTGCGGCCTGATTCGGGGCGCCAATGCAAGCAACGAGGCGCCTCGGCTGGCTCCCAAGTCCGCTTCCAATCGCGCTCAGGTGGCAACTCTGCTGAATCGTATGTCTAAGCTCTTGGAAGACGGTGCAATTTTCCGCTCCAGCCAGAAAATTGTTGACTTCATTAAAGAACACGAAGGCTTTTCCGCCAAGCCCTACTGGGACCACTCTCAGTACACCATCGGTTACGGAACCTTCTGCGGAAAGACAAAGGAAGAAGTTCCTGCTTCCTATTGGAACGGAATTTCCAAAGAGGAAGCCGAGGTATTGCTCCGGGAAGCCATCGCCAGCAACTATGAGCAGTCTGTGATTCAGTATGAGAAAAAGCTGGGAAGAGCGCTTCCTCAGGGCCAGTTTGATGCTTTGGTGAGCTTTACCTTCAATTTGGGCGCCGGCTGGATGCAGGGCAACAACCGCCTTACCACCTGGATGAAAAACCCCACGACGGAATTGCAGTTGGTCTGGGCTATGGGCGTTTGGTGCCGGGCCGGAAACGCCGTGACCACCGGGCTTTCAACCCGCCGGATTCGAGAGGCGCAGGTTTTCCTGTACAACGACTACGTCGGCGGAGGAGACCATCCCAACTACTGCTATGTGAAATACACCGGTAACGGCAGCTTGCTGACTTCCCAGTACACCGATGATGTAGGTTATTACATTCAGGGTGCTTCTTACGGTACGTTGCCGTCTCCCACCTGGACCTCACCTTATTCCTCCTCCTCTGTAGAAACCGCTGCGGTGCCGACCTTCTTGGGATGGTTTACCAAGGACGGCGTACAAGTGACATCTTCGTCTATCGTCAAAACCGACCAGGTCCTGGAGGCTCGCTGGAGTAAGTAAACGGTTGATTTGAGCTGACAAAAAATTTTATATAGGGTCTGCTGCAATCGGCGAACCGATTTGGGCGGGTCCCTGCCGGGTGGGCAACATACCGGCAGGCCCTCAAAACGGTTTCTCCTTGCAGCAGGCCCTTGCGTCCGTTTAAAATGCAAACCTAAAAGCAGCATCGGAACGAACGGCATGACGGAACGGAGGAACGGTTTCATGCAAAATTTTAAACTGATCTTATCATATGACGGCAGCCGCTATTTCGGCTGGCAGCGCCAGGCAAAAACAGAACATACCATTCAGGGGAAATTGGAACATATTTTGAGCCGTATTTTGGATGAGCCGATTGAAGTAGCCGGCAGCGGCCGCACCGACGCCGGCGCTCATGCTCTGGGGCAATGCGCCAGCTTTCGGTGCAGGAGCACCATGGGCAGTTCTGAAATTTTGTCCCAGCTTCGTATGCATTTGCCGGAGGACATCGGCGTATTATCCTGTGAAGAGGTTCCGCTTCGGTTTCATGCCAGACTGAACGCCATATCCAAGACCTATGAATACCGGGTCTGGAACAGTGCGGCGCCCTGCGTCTTTCAGAGGAAATATGTGTACCGCTTCCCTGCCCCTTTGAATTTGGAAGCGATGAAGCAGGCGGCGGATTTCTTGGTGGGCCGCCATGACTTCCGCTCCTTTTGCTCCAACAAAAAGTTTAAAAAGTCCACGATACGGACCATTTACAGCTTGAACTTGGTTTCAAATGGACCGGAACTGCGCTTTATCGTCCGGGGCGACGGCTTCTTGTATCATATGGTCCGGATTTTGGTGGGTACCCTGCTGGAGGTCGGGATGGGACAGAAAAGCCCCATGGATCTACCGGATATTTTGTCTGCTCAAAACCGGGAAGCGGCAGGATATACCGTTCCAGCCTGCGGACTTTTTTTGATGGAGGTTACATACCAATGAACATTCAAATTTTTGGAACGTCCAAATGCTTCGACACAAAAAAGGCGGAGCGGTATTTTAAAGAACGGCGGATCCCCTTTCAGCGAATTGACCTGGCCCGTTTTGGAATGTCCGGAGGAGAATTTGATGCAGTTGTCCGGGCGTTGGGCGGCATCGATCATTTAATCAATTGGGATGGAAAATCCGATGAGATTGCCCTTCTCCGGTATATGGACGACGTCCGCAGAAAGGAAGACCGTGTATTGGATCATCCCACACTCATGAAAACCCCTGTTGTCCGAAACGGCCGTCAGGCCACTGTGGGGTATTGCCCGGATGTCTGGGCGACATGGAAGTAAAAGCTGTACCAAAGAGCAAACTGCCAAGGGAAATTAGCCCCGGGCCGTTTGCTCTTTTTTATCGTCGAACCGCGCCTTGCAGGCGCAGCCGTTCAATCAGCCGGAAAGAAATCCAATTACAGCAGGGAGGCTATGATTCGCCTTCTGGAAAGGGGCCAGGTATGTTGGAAATATTCACCAGTCTCATACAGGCGCTCAACCGCGTGGTATGGGGCATTCCCGCTCTCATTTTGATCTTGGGAGTGGGGCTATACTATAGCTTTCGCACACGTTTCCTCCAGATACGAAAGCTTGGCTTTTCCCTCCGCTCCATCTGGAACAAGCTTCGGCAAAAGCCGGAAGCGGGCGGCGTTTCTCCCTTTCAGGCAGTATGCACGGCGTTGGCTGCCACCGTCGGAACCGGAAACATCGCAGGCGTAGCCGGAGCCATCGCAATCGGCGGTCCCGGCGCCATTTTCTGGATGTGGGTCGCCGCCCTGCTTGGCATGGTAGTCAAATTCGCCGAAGTAGTTCTGGCTGTCCGTTACCGGGAACCGGATGCACAGGGCGGTTACCGGGGCGGTCCCATGTACTACATCAAAAACGGTTTGGGGCCCAAATGGGCCTGGTTGGGCGGACTGTTTTGCGCCTTCGGTATGGTAGCGGCTTTTGGCGTAGGCAATTCCACGCAAATCAGTACAGCCGTGGCCAGCATCAACCAAGCGCTTTGTTTCGTGGGGTTGACCCCTTCGTTCTATGGAAATCTGGCCATGGGATTGATTGCCGGAGCCATTGTAGCTTTGGTCATTCTGGGTGGAGCCAAGCGGATCGGCGCAGTGGCGGAATATCTGATTCCCGTCATGTCCCTGGGGTATATTGCCTTGAGCCTCGGCGCGCTGTTCCAAAACGCGGGAGCCATCCCCGGCGCGCTGAAAGCCATTTTTGCAGGTGCTTTCTCCCCCGCCGCCTTCACCGGCGGCGCCATGGGTACCATGTTCCTTGCGCTGCGAATCGGCGTATCCCGGGGTGTGTTTACCAACGAAGCCGGCATGGGCACGGCTTCCATCGCCCACGCCGGAGCAAATACCCGTCATCCTGCCGAACAAGGGTTATATGGAATTTTTGAGGTTTTTGCCGATACCCTGGTCATCTGTACCATGACCGCCCTGGTCATTCTGACCTCCGGCATTCCAATCCCCTACGGAGCAGACGCCGGTGCAGAGCTGACCGTCTCCGCATTTGTCTCGGTGTATGGAGGCTGGGTTACCATTTTCCTGGCTTTGTCCATGGCTCTATTTGCCTTTGCCACCATTTTAGGATGGGGACTGTATGGGTTGCGTTGTGCAGAGTATCTATTGGGTAACCGAAGCTTTCGTCCCTTTGCGTTGGCTCACGCTGCAACCACCGTATTGGGAGCATTACTTGCACCGGCGCTGCTGTGGGAGTTGGCAGAAGCTGTAAACGGCCTGATGGCCATTCCCAATTTAATTGCCTTGGCGGCCCTCAGTCCCGAGGTCTTCCGTCTAACCAACGCTTATTTTTACGCACAGCAGAAAAGCCCGGCACGGTGTGAAGCGGCCTGTACGACTGCTTCTCCGGACCATATTTCCCCTGTCAAGCCGGACGGTAAAGCATTTCCGTCTCAGCACCGGCCGGCCTGAAGGGCGGATAGCGCGCAGCCTCATCTTGTTTCTTTGCAAGAAACCCCATGCTGCCGGACGCTCGCCGATTGACAATCTCTCCCGGAGATGCTACTATGAGAAAAAATGAAAACACAGAGGTACTCATTATGAACGAACACGCATTGGCCCAATTGCTGTTCCCTCAGGTGACCGAAACGCCGGAGGATTTGGAGCGTCGGTATCCCCCCAGGGACCTTCCCGCCGGGGCAATCGTCACCCGAATGGCCCCCAGTCCCACCGGATTTGTCCATCTGGGAAACCTGGTGCAGGGCCTGGTTGCAGAACGCATGGCACATCAGTCAGGAGGAGTCCTATTCCTCCGGGTAGAGGATACAGACGCCAAACGAGAAGTCCCCGGCGCAGTCGAGGTCTTAATTCAGACTTTACAGCACTATGGAATTCATTTTGACGAGGGCGTAACCATCCAGGGAGATTCGGGTATTTATGGGCCGTACCGCCAGCGCCAGAGAGCGGAGATTTACCACGTGTATGCCAAAGAGCTGGTGCAGAAAGGATTTGCCTATCCCTGCTTCTGTACAGAAGAAGAATTGGCCGCCATGCGGCAGCACCAAGAGGAGCAGAAAGTTAACTTTGGTTATTATGGTCCTTGGGCCGTCTGGCGGGACCGGAGCATGGAGGATGTTCAGACCCAGCTGGCCGCAGGCCGTCCCTGGGTTTTGCGGTTCCGCTCCACCGGCTCGACAGAACACAAGTTCAAGTATCGGGACCTGGTGAAAGGAGAGCTCACCGTAACGGAAAATGACATAGATCAGATTTTGCTCAAGTCCGACGGCATTCCCACCTATCACTTTGCCCATGCAGTGGATGATCATTTAATGCGCACCACCCATGTCATTCGGGGAGACGAGTGGCTGCCCAGCCTTCCTTTTCATATGCAGCTGTTCCAGGCTTTGGAGTTTTCCTTGCCCAAGTATGTTCATATCGGCCCTCTGATGAAAATGGACGGAGCCTCCAAGCGGAAACTCAGCAAACGAAAAGATCCGGAGCTGGCACTCACCTATTACAAAGCGGAGGGTTTTCCGGTTCAGGCGGTTTACGAATATGTTATGACGCTCCTGAATTCCAATTATGAAGACTGGAGACGGGCAAATCCCACCGTGGATTCTCATGAGTTTTTGTTTTCCTATAAAAAACTGAATCCCGCCGGAGCCCTGTTCGATTATGCCAAGCTTTGTGATGTTTCGAAAAACGTAATTTCCACCATGTCCGCCCAGGAGGTTTTCCAGCAGGTCCTGGCATATGCACAGGAATACGACCCGGAGTTTGGACAAGCTTTGTCCGCAGACCCGTCGTACGCCACCGCCATCTTCGCCGTGGGCCGGGGCGGTAAGAAGCCCCGAAAAGACCTCACAACCTGGAAAGATGCCAAACCTTATATGGGTTTCTTTTATGACCCGTTTTTCTGCGCAGACGCGCCATTTCCCGGGGAATTTTCTCCCGGGACGATCAAGACCGCTCTGGCCCGTTTCTGGGAGCAATATGACCCGCAGGATGACGCTACGACATGGTTTGAAAAAATCAAGACCTTGGCCGACTCCATGGGTTTTGCAACGAATATGAAGCTGTACAAGCAAAATCCAGACGCTTGGCCGGGTTCTGTAACCGATGTGAGTACGTTTTTGCGCATTGCTCTTACCGGAAAAACCAATTCGCCGGACCTATATACGGTCATGCAGCTTCTCGGTCCGGATCGCTCCCACGCCCGCATTCAGAACGCCATAAACCGGCTGTAACAGCTCCTGCTCAGGCCCGACGCCCACGTCTCTGACTGTGAGCGTCGGCCTAAACTTTTGTGATGATACCAAGCCCGTGTATCAGGTAAATCAAAAAACAATGTTCAATCCTGTTGCCTCTTGGGAAACGGGTGATAAGATCCGACCAAACTGCAAAAACTGGAGTGTAATTTTGGATGCCCTACTTTGGATGCCATCTCTCCCCTGCCGGCGGTTATACCGCCATGATACGTACCGCCTGTACTCTAAAAGCCGATACCTTACAATTTTTTACTCGAAATCCCAGAGGCAGCCGGGCTAAGTCGCCGGATCCTGCTGATGTAAGCCGGGCATCATGGCTGTTGGTACAAGAACGCTTTGGTCCCATTGTAGCCCATGGGGCCTATACTATGAACCTGTGTACCCGGGAACCGGAGGCGCGAGCCTTTGCCGCCCAAGTTTTGACGGAGGATTTAAACCGGGCCTCTCTGCTTCCAGGCTGCCTGTACAATTTCCACCCGGGCAGTCATGTGGGACAAGGCGTGCAGACCGGTGTAGCGCAAATCGCACAAGCCTTGGAAGCTGCGCTGGCTCAAGAGCCATCTGTCTATGTCCTACTGGAAACCATGGCGGGCAAGGGTACGGAAATTGGCGGCTGTTTTGAGGAGCTCCGCATGATTCTGGACGCCGTTCAGAGTCCACAGCTTCATGTTTGTCTGGATACCTGTCACATCTGGGATGCCGGCTACGACATTGCCGGCTGTCCCGAGCGTGTTTTGGCTGAGTTTGATCGGGTGATTGGGCTGGAGCATCTCCGGGCGATTCATCTCAACGATTCCCGAAATCCCCTGGGAGCCAAAAAGGACCGTCACGCCCGTCTGGGAGAAGGGTGCATTGGGCTGGACGCCCTGTGCCGCTTCGCGGCACATCCGGCCTTCGTTCATATCCCGATGATCCTGGAAACGCCCAATGAACTGCCGGGCTATGCCCAGGAGATTCAGCTGCTTCGGCAAATGTGCCCGCCGTAAGATCTTCTGAACTTGAACCTTGCAAAAGACGGTCCCTTTGCAAACGAGAACACCGACGGGAGTCGTCTTCCACATTTCTTAATTTGACAATTTATGTGAAACATAGTATTCTTTTTAAAAGCACACGGAAAGGAGCTGTTTGAAAATGCAGCAAAAGCTAACCCGCTCCCGGCAGGACCGGAAGCTCTTGGGCGTCTGTGGCGGTCTGGCCGCTTTCTTTGGTATAGATGCCACTCTGATCCGCTTGATCTGGGCATTGGGCACCCTATTTAGTGTGGGCTTGGGACTTGTCGCCTACTTGGTTGCTGCGCTCATTATACCGGAAGAGCCTTTGCTTTAAGCACGCCGTCCGGAAAGGAAGTGACCTCATTTGGAAGATTTTTTTAAAAGCCTCCAGAGTTTTGGCAGTCTCCCCTTTGGAAGCACACCGTTTTCCAATCTGTACTGCACCGCAGTACGGATTCTGCTGCCCATTTTGGCATTGCTGCTTCTTCTGCGCTGCGCCAAAAGTCTGCTCACCTTCCGCAAAGAACCGGAAATCTGGGCGTGGCTTTGCCTGCCGGATGGAAACCAGCTTCCTATCACACACTGGGAAAATGTGATTGGACGAAACAAACGCAGCGACATTGTCATCGACCTGCCGACAATCTCCAGGAGCCACGCCGTTCTGACCCGGTATGATGACGGCAGCTGGACCATCCGTGACATTGGATCCAAAGGCGGCATTCAGGTCAACGGGCAGGACACGGCAATCTGCGCCTTGGAACCCGGCGATGTGATTTCCCTAAACGGTTTAAAAATGACTCTAGAACCCATAACGGAAAATCAGGAGGCCTACCAATCCTCACTCCGGACCAAAGCAGGCAAGGATTTCCATCCGAGTGTGACCCTGTGCCTTCTCAGCCTGTTCCAATTGCTTATGTCCGTCCAGTTGCTTTTTACTGCAGAGTTGGAGGACATGGGCCATATTGCTCTGGGATTCGGCGCGATTTTTCTCATACAATGGTTCTTATTCGCTTTTTATTGCATCATTCACCGCAGGGGCTATGAAGTTGAAACCATCGCCTTTTTTCTAAGCACGCTCGGCATGGCCATCATCGCGACCGCAGATCCGGGCGAAGCGCCGAAGCAGTTGGCCGCTATGGTATTGGGATTGATCGTATTCCTCTTTATCGGCTGGTCTCTGCGGGATTTAGAGCGGGCGAAAAAGGTGCGGTATCTGGCAGCGGCTTTCGGACTCCTTCTCTTGGCGGTCAATCTGGTATTCGGCGTGGAAAAGTTTGGAGCGAAAAACTGGATTCACATCGGTCCTATGTCGTTCCAGCCCTCGGAGCTGGTGAAGATCTGCTTCGTCTTCGCCGGAGCCTCCGCAATGGACCGAATCGTGACAAAACGAAACTTGGCGCTGTTCATCGCCTATTCCGGGATCATCTGCGGTTGCTTGGTCCTCATGAACGATTTTGGAACGGCACTGATTTTCTTTGCCGCCTTCCTGGTGATCGCATACCTTCGTTCCGGTAACTTTGCAACCATCGCCTTGGTCTGCGCAGCCACAGGCTTCGGCGGAATTATGGCTTTGCGTTTTTTAAAGCCGCATGTATTGAGCCGATTTGCATCCTGGCGTCATGTCTGGGAGGTCCCCTTGGAAGGCGGCTATCAGCAGACCAGAGCGATGATGTGCATCGCCTCAGGCGGTCTTTTGGGCCTGGGCGGCGGGAACGGCTGGCTGAAATATGTGGCCGCCAGCGACACGGATTTGGTCTTCGCCACAGTTTCCGAAGAGTGGGGACTGTTGATTGCCATTATGATGGTCCTGGCTGTGGTGTGCTTAGGCGCCTTCGTGGTCCGTTCCGCCGCCGTAGGCCGCAGCAGCTTTTTTACCATCGGCGCCTGCGCGGCCATTAGCATCCTAATGGTGCAGACCATCCTCAACGTGATGGGCACCGTGGACTTGCTCCCCCTGACCGGCGTTACCTTTCCCTTTGTTTCCAACGGCGGCTCCAGTATGATTTCCGCCTGGGGTATGCTGGCTTTTATCAAGGCGGCGGATACCCGGCAGAACGCCAGCTTCGCCATCCGCCTGCCGTCACGCAGGAAGGAGGCTGTACAAGATGAATAGAATTGCAGGACGTTCCAAATTTGCTTTGATTTTGGCCGCTGTTCTTGTGTTGGGGCTGGTGATATTTCTGGGAGAATATCTGTTTCAGGCCAAGGATTGGGTGGTTTTCTCCGGCAGTCCTCATGTATATACCGGCAATAATCTAAACTGCGGCGTTGTCACCGACCGAAACGGCACCGTACTGTTAGACGCGACCGACGGCAGGCAGTATAGTGACGATGTTATGCTTCGCATGGCCACTTTGCATCTTTTGGGAGACCGAGATGGCTACATCAACGCTCCCGCCGTGTCGCAATACAGCAGCCAGATGGTGGGGTTTGATCTCGTAAATGGAATTTATTCTACCTCCGGAACAGGCGGCACAGCTGTGCTGACGATTAGCGCAGAGGCGCAAAAAGCCGCGCTGGAGGCTCTGGATGGGCGAAAAGGTGTGGTAGGGGTATATAATTATAAAACCGGTGAGATTCTGTGTGCAGTCTCTTCCCCTACCTATGATCCGGATCACGTGCCCGACATTGCAAACGACACCTCCGGCGACTATGACGGCGTATATGTCAACCGTTTTACCCAGTCGGCCTACGTCCCCGGCTCCATTTTCAAAGTTGCCACCGCTGCCGCCGCTTTAGCTGAGATCGAAGACATTCAGTCTCAGAGCTTTCTCTGTGAAGGTTCCTATTGGGTCGGCGGTGATGAAGTCGTCTGCGAAGGCGTACACGGGTGGGTCACACTGCGTCAAGCTCTGATGCATTCTTGTAACAGCGCCTTCGCCCAAATCGCTTTGGAACTGGGTCCGGAAGCTCTGATGAAATATGTCAATCAGTTCCAACTCACCGAATCTCTCGCTTTCGACGGCATCGACACCGCTGCCGGGCAGTTTGACCTTACCGGTGCGGCAGATGTCAACGTAGCCTGGGGCGGCATCGGTCAATATACCGACACCATAAACCCTTGCCGTTTTATGACCTTTATGGGGCAGATTGCCGGCGGCGGCACTGCGGCGGAGCCTTATCTCGTTCGTTCCGTGTCCTCCGGGATGTTCAGCGGATATACCGCCAAGGCTCGGCAGAGCGACCGCATCATGTCTGCTTCCGTAGCCGCTACGTTACAGGAAATGATGCATTACAATGTGGTCTATAATTATGGAGAGAGTAACTTCCCGGATTTATACGTGTGCGCCAAAACCGGCACTGCCGAGGTGGGCGGCGGCCTGGAGCCCAATGCCACCTTTGCCGGTTTTACCATGGATGACGAGTATCCCCTGGCTTTTGTAGCCATTGTGGAAAATGGAGGCTCTGGGAGAAATACTTGTGTTCCCATCATTTCCAAGGTGTTATCTGCTTGCATGGAGTCTATGAGCTAAAGCGAGAAACAAAATCACAAAAGCACCGCCTGCTGCATATGGTGAATGCAGGAGGCGGTATTTTATGTGGAGACAGCATCATATCTGTGGCGTCGCCCTGCTGACGCTGGGCATCGGCATTTTTATCGGCTGCGCCTGCGGGGCCACCTTGATCTCCATCCTGCTGGCGCTGGGCTTCCTTTGCTGCGGATGTTTTCTGCTGCGAAAAAAATGAGTCATATCCTTGTCCACGTCTGCGTATATATCACCAGAACGTGTAAGGAGTGAGCAATATGGAACTGGCCTTTGAAAAAAACGCCGTGGACCATCTTCAAAAGTTGGTCTGCCAGGCGGTGAGCCAAGAGGAGACCGCAGAAACCGTAGTGCCGGACAGCCTGCCGGACGTGGGCCGGATCGTAGGCTGTTGGGGCATTCCTGTCATCCGCAGTAAAGAATGGCGGCAAAACGGCATGAGTGCCTCCGGCGGCGTCAGCGCCTGGGTTTTATACGTGCCGGAAGAGGGCGGGACTCCCCGGCAGGTCTCGGTCTATCTGCCTTTTACCGCGAAGTGGGAATTTCCACCTATGGAGCAGGAGGGGCAGATCCTGGTCTCCTGCCGGCTCCGGAGCATTGACGCACGTATGGTAAATTCCAGAAAAATTTTGGTTCGGGTGTCCCTATCTTGTAAAGGAGAGGCTTATTGTCCGGGCCAGACGGTATTTTATACGTTAGAATCCCCGCCGAAGGAGCTGGAGGTGTTGCGGCAGCGACTCCCCCTGCAGTTGCCTACCGAACTTACAGAAAAGAGCTTTCTTTTGGATGAGGAGCTGGAACTGCCCAGCGGTACACCGGCAGTCAGCCAAATCATAGCTTATCAGATCCGGCCTACCATGACCGATGCCAAGGTTTTAGGCGAAAAGGCCGTATTTAAAGGCGCCTGTAGCCTGCACTTTCTGTATATGACGCCGGAAGACCGTTTGGCCGTCTGGGATTTCGATTTGCCGTTTTCCCAATACACCGAGTTGGCTCGGGTATATGATCAGGAGGAGGAACTCCTGGCAGAGCCGGTCTTGACGGGCGTGGAGGTCACGGCAGAGGAAGACGGCCGCCGCCTGCGTCTGAAATGCAGCATCGCTGCGCAGTGTCTGGTTCTGGCGCGGCAAACCATGGATTTGGTGCAGGATCTTTATAGCCTGCGGCACACGGTCGCACCTCACTTGGAAAAGCTTCCCATGAAAAACCGGTTGGACCGGCAACAGCTTCGGGAGCAGGTAGAGAGCAGCTTTCCTCTGGATGGAGGGAGCCTGATTGACAGCACGGTTCTTCCGGACTTGCCAAAGCTTCGCCGGGAAGGCGAAGAAATGGAAGTGGAGGCTCCCATCTGGTGCAGCGTTCTGTACTATGACGAATCCGGCGCCATTCAGGGCCGGTCTGCCCACGCCTCTGCGGTCTCCCGCATTCGGCTGTCTGAAAATGGCACCTGCGAAGCTGCCAGTCAGATTTCAGGTCCTGTACAATGGTCCGCAGGCGGCGGCTCGGCAGTCGTACGGGCGCCTCTGGAAATCACGGTAGATAGTTTCGGCAGCGGGGAGCTGGAGATGATCACCAGCGCGGAGCTGTCGGATTACCAGCCGGACCCTTCCAGACCCTCCCTCATCATTCGGGCGCCTCAGTGCGAGCAAAGCCTCTGGGACTTGGCAAAGGCTTGCGGCTCCACGGTGGAAGCCATTCGCGGCGCCAATCATTTGCCTCCGGAGGGACCGGTTCCGGAAAAACTTTTACTGATTCCCGTTTTATAAAGCATATCTTTCAATCTGCGGTAAAGCCGGAACTTTACCGCAGATTTTTTTGCAGCTACACGTTTCCGAAAAGTGGAATTTTATACCATATTGAAGCTCCTGTCCCTTGCTTTTTCCAGAGGGCCATGCTAGAATAGTTTGAAGCGGATCGGATGAAACTATATCCCATAGGGATCGGGCAAAGGAGGCGCTGTCATGCGAACCATGCGGGAGCTGATTTGGTTGACGCAGCTGGGACTTTCCATCGTCTGTCCCCTTCTGCTGTGCGTTTTAGGCGCCGTCTGGCTGAGAAACCGGTTCGATCTGGGAAATTGGGTAATTTTCCTGGGAATTGCCCTCGGTTTTGCAGGGGCCGGTTCCGCCGGCGTCGCCTTTGCCCGGGATGTGAAATTTTTAAATCAACCGCCACCTGGGGCTTCTAAGGAAAAGCAAAAGGAAGAGAACCCGCCCCTCTCCTTCAACGAACACGATTAAACTTTGGGGGTACGCACATGTCGATGAAAAATCCGGTTTATCGGGAGACCGTTCTGGTTGCCGTTGGAGAAGTTGTGGGAGTCGCTTTGATGCTGGGCGTCTTTGCCCTGGCGGGGTATGGAAACCGCGCTGCAGTTTTAGGCGGCATTTTGGGTGGCATTCTTGCAATTTGTAATTTTTTCTTTATGGCAGTGGGGACCAGTTTAGCGGCAGACCGGGCGGAACGTCAGAACGTCAAGGGCGGAACTGTCCTGGTCCGTCTGTCTTTCCTGCTGCGGTATCTGGTGCTGTTTTTGATCTTGATTGCTGCAGCCAAAAGTAAGCTGTTTCATCTGTTGGCTTTGGTTTTGCCGCTTATTTTTGTTCACCCGATTCTCATGTTAGGTGAATTTTTTAGAAAATCGAGGGACAGCAAGTCATGAATATCAACGGTGCCAAAATCTACTTTACGATTCCCATTCTGGGCGGCATCCCGGTAACACAAACTGCACTCTCCTCTTTCGTGGTGATGCTGCTGTTGTGTATCGTCGGCTACCGGTTGGGACGAAATTTAAAAAAACGGCCGGGACCATCCCAGGTTTTGACGGAAAAAGCCGTCTCGATGCTCTACCGTCTGGTCAGCGAAACCATGGGCTCTCACAATGCCCATTGGGCCCCCTACATTGGAACGGTATTTCTCTCTTCTTTGTTGGGCTCTCTCATCGGCATGACCGGCGTGCTCCGTTCCACGACTGCGGATTTAAGTACCACTCTGACCTGGGCTCTGATGACCAGCGTCCTAATCTGGTATCACAGTATCAAGAATAACGGATTTTTAGGCTGGCTCAAGGGATTTACGGAGCCGATTGTCGTGATGACGCCGATGAACATTGTCTCCGAAATTGCCCAGCCCATCTCCATGGCCTTCCGTCATTTCGGCAATGTAGTCGGCGGCAGTGTGATCACTTCCATGCTCTATATGGCGCTATCCGGAGCATCTTCCGTCCTATTAAATCTCATTGCATCCAGCGGCATTGCCGTCTGTATTGTGCTGATAGCGGCCGGTGCGGCCGTGGTTGTTTGGGGCATCCGACGTAAGAAACGGTGGCGCAAAGTTGTGGGCATAGTCCTTTTTGCTGTTGGTGCCGCCGCATTGCTGCAGGCGCTGGAAATTCTGCCTGGAATTCCCATTTTGGGCCTTGGGCTACCTGCTGTTTTATCCCTCTACTTTGACATTTTCTCCGGTTTCATTCAGGCTTTTGTATTTTGCCTGTTGAGCATGGTTTATATCAGCTCCGCATGCCCACCCCCGGCGGCTGAACCGGAAACCGACTAATCTGTCATCTTGTGATTTTTCATATGAACAAAAGCCAATATATCAACATTCTTTAGGAGGAGCATCACTATGGAACAAGCAATTATCAAAGCCGCATGCGCCATCGGCGCCGGTCTGTGTATGGGCATTGGGGCCATTGGTCCTGCCGTGGGCGAAGGCAACGCGGTGGGAAAAGCCCTGGAGGGGATGGCTCGCCAGCCGGAAGCTGCCGGCACCTTGCGTACCAACATGATCATCGGCTGCGCCATTACGGAAACCACGGGTATCTATTCCCTACTCATCGCATTCCTGATTTTGTTTGCTTTGTAAACCCATGTCTTCCGGCATACCAAAACGAAAGGAGTGACGCTGGGTGGAGGGATTTGAAAGCCTGGTCGGCATGGACTTTTGGACTGCGTTGCTGACCCTTTGTAATATGATCATCACCTTTGCCGTATTGAAGAAGTTTCTCTTTAAGCCTGTAAAGAAGATGATTGATGACCGCCAGCAGGAGATTGACCATCTCTACGCAGACGCGGACAATTCCAAAGCTCAGGCTGAGGCTCTGCAGGCACAATACGCCGCGAAGCTGAAGGCGGCCGGCGCAGAAGGAGACCGTATTATTCAAAATGCGACGCGTCAAGCCCAAAAGCGAGAAGAAGCCATCGTGCGGGAGGCTCAGGACAAGGCCGCCAAAACCATGGAGCGGGCTCATGCGCAAATCGAATTAGAAAAAAAGCAAGCGCTGAACGATTTGAAGAACCAGGTCTCCGGTATGGCTTTGGGGATTGCTTCCGCCGTTCTGGAGGAAGAAATAGACCAGAAAAAGCATGCCGAGTTGATTCATTCTTTTATCGAAAATTTGGGTGAGACGTCATGATTCACACTGCAGATTATGGCCGCGCCTTATTTGAATTGGCCCGTCAGGAGGGCATGGACGGTGAAATTCAGAGGGAAATGACGGAGGTTTGCGCGATCTTGGAGACAGAACCCGCGTATATTCGACTCTTGGATTCCCCTGCCCTGCCTAAAGAACAGCGCTTGTTTTTACTGGAAGAGGCTTTTTCCGGTCTCAGCCAGTACCATCTGAATTTTTTAAAAATTCTCTGTGAAAAACATGCGGTAAACCAATATGCAGCCTGCTGCAAAGCGTATTACAAGCTTTACGACCAGGCGCATCATATTTTGCGGGCGACCGCAATGACGGCTGTGGCGATGTCTCCCGATCAAAAGGAAGCCTTGCAAAAAAAACTTGCGGCGTTGACAAATCAGACAGTATTTCTCACCAACGTGGTCGATCCCCGTGTTCTTGGCGGCGTCACCTTGCGTTTTGCTGAGGTGCAGTTGGACGGCAGCCTGCAGGCCCGGCTGGAAGATTTGCGGCAAAGTCTGGCCACCGCAACTGTGTAAAGTAGGTGAACACATGAACCTGAAAACCGATGAAATTGTGAAGGTCATTCAAGATCAAATTAAGCATTACGGTGTCAAAACCAAACAGGATGAAATCGGTTACGTCATCCAGGTCGGCGACGGCATTGCCAAGGTCCACGGATTGGACCATTGCCGGGCCAATGAGCTCCTCCGCTTTGATGGAGGCGCCGTCGGGATGGCCTTGAATCTGGAAGAAAACTGCGTCAGTGTTGTGATGCTGGGCTCTGATGTAGGGATAGAAGAAGGCAGCTTGGTGCGGCGCACCGGAGAGGTCCTCTCTGTCCCTGTGGGAGAGCCTTTGATTGGACGCGTGGTGGACGCGCTGGGCAATCCGATTGACGGAAAGGGACCGGTTGCCTGCCGGGAAAGCCGGCCGGTAGAGCATCAGGCGCCCGGAATTATCCGGCGGAAATCTGTCACCGTCCCCCTTCAAACGGGCATCAAAGCCATTGACTCGATGATACCCATCGGCCGGGGGCAGCGCGAGCTCATCATCGGCGACCGCCAAACCGGCAAGACCACCATTGCCACGGATACCATCTTAAATCAGAAAAACCAAAACGTAATCTGTATTTATGTAGCAATTGGACAGAAACAGTCCACGGTATCCCAAATTGTTCATGATTTTGAACGAAATGGCGCAATGGATTATACCATCGTGGTTTCCGCAACTGCTTCCGAGCAAGCGCCGATGCAATATATCGCCCCTTATTCCGGCTGCACCATAGGCGAGTATTTCATGGACCAGGGAAAAGATGTGCTGATCGTCTACGACGATTTAAGCAAGCACGCCGTGGCTTACCGTGCCATTTCTCTGCTGATCCGCCGGCCACCCGGACGGGAGGCATACCCGGGGGACGTGTTTTATCTCCACTCCCGCCTTCTGGAGCGGGCAGCCCGGATGGCCCCGGAATACGGAGGCGGAAGCTTGACGGCACTGCCTATCATTGAGACCCAGGCCGGGGATGTATCGGCCTATATTCCCACCAATGTCATCTCCATCACGGACGGCCAGATCTTTCTGGAAACCGAGCTATTTAACTCCGGCGTCATGCCGGCTGTGAATCCGGGCATTTCGGTCTCCCGGGTAGGGGGATCCGCCCAGATCAAAGCCATGAAGCAAGTGGCAGGCTCTTTAAAGCTTCTGTATTCGCAGTACCGGGAGCTGCAAAGTTTTGCCCAGTTCGGCTCCGACCTGGACGCCGACACCAAAGCCCGCCTGGCCCAGGGTCAGAGAATTGTAGAGATCCTGAAGCAGAAAAACGGCATGCCGGTGGAAGTGGCGCATCAGGTTTGCATTCTCTATGCCGTCACAAAAGGCTATTTGGAAGAAGTCGCCGTGGAGCAGGTGTCTGCCTACGAAATGGACCTGTACCGCCACCTGGATGATCATGCTTCTGAGATCCTGCAATCCATCCGAGAAACCAAGGCTCTGACCCCGGAGAACGAAGCGGCGCTGCAACAGCTTCTCGCCGCCTTCACCAAAGAATTTCTATCTTCCCACAGTTAGGAGGCCAAGCCATGGCGGGTCTTTCCACCAAAAACATCAAGCAGCGTATCCGGAGTATGGAGAGCACCCGGCAAATTACCCGGGCGATGGAAATGGTAGCTGCCTCCAAGCTTCGCCGGGCTCAGGACCGGATCCAGGACAGCCGTCCTTATTTTGAAATTCTCTATCGCACCATCGCGCATATTGCCGGTACCGGGCCGGACTTTTCCTCCCCCTATCTCACCCCCCGGTCGGGACGGAGAACCTGCTGTATCGTAATTGCGGGAGACCGGGGGCTTGCCGGTGGATATAACAACAACGTCTTTCAGTTGGTACAAAAAGAGCTGGACGGCAAAGAGCTCTGCATTCTGCCAATCGGAAAGCGGGCTGTCGAGTATTTCCGCAGCTGTGGTGTTTCCGTTTTCACCGATTCCTATGCCGAGGCCGCCGAGGTATCGATTGGAGACTGTTTCTCCCTGTCGAAGCAGTTGGCCAAGGCCTACTTGGCTAATGAATTTGACGAAATTTGTATTGCCTATACTAATTTCGTCTCCGTTTTATCTCAAACCCCAGCTGTTTTACCTCTACTCCCCTTGGCACTGACGGCAAGTGCAGCGCCGGAATCGGCAAAATCTGCGGCGCTATATGAACCGGATCCTCAGACGGTGTTTAATGCCATCATCCCGGAATATTTAGGCGGCGTGGTATACGGCGCTCTCTGTGAATCTGTGGCCAGTGAGTTGGCGGCACGCCGGACAGCTATGGATGCCGCCACGAAGAATGCCGATGAAATGATTGAAAATTTGAATTTGCAATTTAACCGCGCCCGTCAGGGCGCGATTACCCAGGAGATCACCGAGATCGTTGCAGGTGCGGAAACCTGACCGGTCCGAGCAAGGAGTTGACCCCTAATGGCTAAAAATATCGGTACCGTGACACAAGTCATCGGTCCAGTGTTGGATATTCGCTTCCCCGAAGGATGCCTGCCGGAGCTGCTGCACGCCGTTGAAATCCCAAACGGCGAGGACACGATTGTCGCCGAGGTGGCGCAGCATTTGGGAGATAATGTAGTGCGAGCCATCGCAATGAGTTCCACCGACGGCCTACAGCGGGGCGTCTCCGCGACGGACACCGGCTCCCCGATCACAGTCCCTGTTGGGGAAAGCTGTCTGGGTCGGATGTTCAATTTGCTGGGACAGCCCATTGATGAGCAACCTGCGCCTCAAACAGAGGCCCGTTGGCCGATTCACCGCCCTGCCCCTTCTTACGAAGAACAAGCCAGCACCACCGAAATCCTGGAAACCGGAATTAAGGTGGTGGATCTCATTTGCCCCTACGCCAAGGGTGGAAAGATTGGTCTATTCGGCGGTGCAGGTGTGGGAAAAACCGTACTCATTATGGAGTTGATTCATAACGTCGCCAAGGAACACGGCGGCATTTCCGTCTTTACCGGCGTGGGCGAGCGCACCCGGGAAGGAAACGACTTATACAATGAAATGAAGCAGTCCGGCGTTCTGGCTAAGACCGCTCTGGTTTATGGTCAGATGAATGAGCCGCCCGGAGCCAGAATGCGGGTAGGCCTGTCCGGGCTTACCATGGCGGAGTATTTCCGGGACGTGAAGCATCAGGATGTTCTTCTCTTCATCGACAATATCTTCCGGTTTACCCAAGCCGGCTCGGAAGTCTCCGCTCTGCTGGGCCGGATGCCTTCCGCCGTCGGTTATCAGCCCACCTTGGCCACCGAGATGGGCGCCTTGCAAGAGCGAATTACCTCCACCCGGGAAGGGTCCATCACTTCGGTACAGGCAGTTTACGTTCCTGCCGACGATTTGACTGATCCGGCTCCGGCTACCACATTTGCCCATTTGGACGCAACGACCGTGCTGGACCGGGGTATTTCCTCTCTGGGAATCTACCCCGCCGTGGATCCTCTGGCCTCCACGTCTCGCATTTTGAATCCGGAGATCCTGGGCCGGGAGCATTATGAAGTAGCCCGGAGGGTACAGCGAATTCTCCAGCGGTACAAGGAGCTTCAGGATATCATCGCCATCATGGGCATGGATGAGCTGTCTGAGGAAGACAAATTGACCGTAAGCCGGGCCCGGAAGGTCCAACGTTTCCTGTCTCAGCCTTTTACGGTCGCGGAGGAGTTTACCGGTATGGCGGGAAAATACGTTCCCCTAAAAGAAACCATTCGAGGCTTCCGGGAGATTATGGATGGAAAGCACGACAACCTGCCGGAATCCGCCTTCTTGTTTGCCGGTTCCATTGACGATGTGGTTGCCAAGTCCAGTTAGGGGTGTGCGCCATGAGGGATTTCCATTTAAAGATTGTCACCCCCGACGGCCTGTGTTTTGACGGCAATGCCTATTCTCTCACCGTTCGCACCGTTGCAGGCGATGTGGGAATCTTAGCCGGCCATCTGGACCTTGTGACAGCTTTGGGTATGGGACGGGCCAGCATCGTGACAGAGCAAGGCACCCGGTATGCCGCCTGCATCGGTGGTTTGCTTTCCGTACAAAAGGATCAGGTCACTCTAGTCGCCACCACATTTGAGTGGGCGGAGGATATTGATGCCGCTCGTGCCCAAGCTTCCTATGAACGTGCCCAGAAGGTCCTACACAGCAAAGATGCAGGGCAAGTTGAACTAAAACTGGCGGAAGCCCGGCTGAAACGAGCTTTGGTCCGGCGCACCATCGCATCCGGGCGGTAGCGTAACGCAATGTCAGGCAGCAGTTCTTTGCTGTCTGACATTTTCTGTGAACAGCTTGCCATTTAGAAAGCTGGAAAAATTTGCTAGAAATGGGCAGACTTCCGAGCATTTCCCATAAAAGCACGCAATACAACAAGCACAACGTTTGGCTCTCCGGAGACCGAGGTGGGCCATCCCATAGAAAAATTCCAAATTCCCCTTGTAAATTGTCCAAATTTCGCGTATACTTTCTTTCATAGCAAAAGTTCAAACAAAGAGAGGTTCGATGTATATGGAATCCGTCAGTATTCGGGAGCTGTTTTGTAACACGAGAGACTACACAGGAAAAACGGTCACCGTGTCCGGTTGGGTGCGCTCTGTCCGGGCCAGTAAGGCCTTTGGCTTCATCGTTCTCCACGACGGTACGTTTTTTTCTACCCTGCAGGTGGTATACCACGACAATTTGGAAAATTTCCAGGAAATTTCCAAGATGAATGTGGGCGCGGCATTGGTGGTTACGGGCACTGTTGTGGAAACACCGGAGGCGAAGCAGCCCTTTGAACTCCAGGCGGAGTCCATCGTAGTAGAGGGAAGCTCTGCGTCAGACTATCCCCTGCAGAAAAAGCGGCACAGTTTGGAGTTCCTTCGAACCATGACGCACCTCCGCCCCCGGACCAACACCTTCCAAGCAGTCTTCCGGGTCCGGAGCCTGATTGCCTATGCCATCCACCGGTTCTTCCAAGAGCGTGATTTCGTCTATGTGCACACGCCTCTGATAACCGGTTCCGATTGCGAAGGGGCCGGTGAAATGTTCCAGGTCACTACGCTGGATCTGCACAATCCCCCTCTCACGGAGGGCGGCAACATCGATTACACCCAGGATTTCTTTGGCAAGCCGACCAACCTGACGGTTTCCGGCCAGCTCAATGGTGAGACCTTTGCCATGGCCTTCCGAAACATCTACACCTTCGGTCCTACCTTCCGGGCAGAAAACTCCAACACAACCCGGCACGCCGCAGAATTCTGGATGATTGAACCGGAGATTGCTTTTGCCGATCTCCAGGACGACATGCGCTTGGCCGAGGATATGATCAAATATGTGATCTCCTATGTGTTGCAGCACGCACCGGAGGAGATGGCATTTTTCAACCAGTTCGTAGATACGGGTCTTCTGGACCGGCTGAATCATGTATTAAACTCTGATTTTGGCCACGTAACCTATACCGAAGCAGTAGAGATTTTGGAAAAACGCAACGATCAGTTTGCATATCCCGTTCACTGGGGAAGCGATTTGCAAACGGAGCACGAACGGTACCTGACCGAAGAAGTCTTCCAACGGCCTGTATTTGTCACCGATTATCCCAAAGAAATTAAGGCCTTTTATATGAAGTTAAACCCGGATGGAAAAACGGTAGCGGCTATGGATTGTCTGGTGCCCGGCATCGGTGAAATCATCGGCGGCAGCCAGCGGGAGGATCGTTATGATATCCTCCTGAGCCGCATCCACGAATTGGGCCTCCGGGAAGAGGATTACCGCTTTTACCTGGACCTGCGAAAATATGGCTCTGCCCGCCACGCCGGCTTCGGTCTCGGATTTGAGCGGTGCGTGATGTACCTGACCGGTATGAGCAACATTCGGGATGTTATCCCCTTCCCCAGAACGGTCCACAACTGCGACTTGTAATATACCCGGCAACGCTGAGATTTTACGCGAGGGGCTGTCCTGCAGGCAGTCCCTCGCTTGCAAATCCGAGTCCCGGAAATCAGGGAGAAAACATATGATTCACATTGCCATTTGCGACGACGAGCCGGTTCAGGTGCGCCTGCTCTCCCAACTAGTCGGCGATTGGTTTGCCGGGCAGGGCGAAGCTTGTGAAATCCTCTCCTATCCTTCCGCAGAGGCGTTACTTTTTTCTTGGGAGGAGCATCCTGCGGCGGACATTCTGTTGTTGGACATTCTAATGGGGCAAATAAACGGCATGGAGCTGGCACGAAGGCTGCGGCAAAAGCAAAAACAGATACAAATCATCTTTATCACCGGAACGCCGGACTTTGTCTTTGACGGATATGAAGTGGAAGCCGTGTCCTATCTGATGAAGCCGGTCCAGCCCAATCAACTTTTTCGCTGCCTGGAATTGGCACAGGCGCGTCTCGCCCAAAAGGCGCCGGAGATTCTGGTTCATACGCCGGACGCCTGCTGCCGGGTGTCCTTGGACGAATTGATCTATTTGGAAAGCTTCGGCCACACCACCATCCTGTACACCAGCAATGGAAATCTGGAAAGCCGGAGAGGAATCCAGAGCTGGGAGGTGGAATTAAACGGGCACGGTTTCTTCCGGCTGCACCGCTCTTATTTGATTTCCCTGGAACAGGTGTCGGTGCTGACCAAAAAAGAGGTGGAGCTGACAAACCAAATCCGCCTCCCGATTCCCCGGGGAAAATGGGAGACGCTCAATCGCGCCTATCTGAACCATTTTCGGTCAAAGGCTGCGGGAGACGGCTTCCCGCGCCTGTAGAGAGGGGATGCTCTGTGGAATTTTTGCTCTGTCAGTTCCTTTGCTTTGGATTGTACGGCTATAGCGTCCGGACTATGGGAAATTTGACCAAGGGGCTGTGCAAGGATCTGATTACCGCGCTTTTGGGGCTGCTCATTTTGACGCTTGCCGCCTGGCTGGGCCTGCCGTCCCTGGGGTGGGTTTTGGTGAGCGCTCTGTTTCTCGCCTACACCTTCTTTTATGACCAGGAGCTGTTCGCTTTTCAATGGCGGAACACCATTTTGCCCGGGCTGGCGCTGGCCGGCTTGTGGACCCTAGTCCAGGTGACAAAGGGCCCCTGTCCCCACGGTCTCCTGCCCCCGGTTTTGGATGCACCGCCTGCCGCCTGCTCGGTTTCCGTGACGCTTGGGTCGTGCTTCCTCTTGCAGTGCCAGCTTGCCTGGAAACGGGAACAGCTGTCCGCCTGGACGGCAACGGTGTGGGGCGCCATGTATCTGGCGCTGTCTGTGTGGTCGCACAAGTTTTCCGAACCGCTTTTTTGCCTGGGGTTGGGGGTTGGTCTGTTCTTTGTTCTGGAATATACCCTGCGCCGCTATCAGTCCGGATATGAGCGCAACACACGGGACTTTCAAACCTCCGTGTTGGCCCATCAGTACGAGGAGATTAAAACCATTTATTTAAATATGCGCGGCTGGCGTCATGATTACCACAATCACATCCAGGTGATGAAAGCGCACATGGCCTTGGGCCAGATGGAGGCTTTATCCGGCTATCTGGATGCTTTGGAGCAGGAGCTGAGCCGGGTGGACGCCTACGTTAAGTCCGGCAATCTGATGATTGACGCAATTCTGAACAGCAAGCTCTCTCTGGCTAGGCAGCAGGAAATTGCGCTACACTGTACGGCAACCTTGCCGGAGCGTCTGTCCATTTCCGATGTGGATCTGTGCGTCATTCTGGGCAATTTGTTGGACAATGCCATTGAGGCCTGTGAGAAGATTGCCGCGGAAGAGCGCTTTCTTCGAATCTACTGTGCCGTTATCAAAAACCAGCTGTATATTTCCGTTCAAAACTCTGCCAAGGAAGAACTGGACTTTGACGAGCGGAATTATATCTCCAAAAAACGAGGCAATCACGGCTTGGGTATGAAGCGGGTTCAGGTACTGGTGGATCAATACGGCGGGTTCTTGAACCTGCAGAATCAACCCGGCATCTTTGCTGCGGAAGTCCTGCTCCCTTTGACTGCGTAAGACCGCAACCCCCTCAAGTCATATAGGTGCAATCGTACATTTCGTGCGCCCTGGCTGACGTTTGGTGCAAAAGCCAACATGGCCGGGGCGTTTTCTGTTAATATGACGTCAGTTTACGAGAGGAAGTGACTATATGGAATCGTCCCAAACCCCAAAGCCGCCGAAGATCTCCCTGTGGCGTAACGTTCTGTACGCCTGGAAAAAACTCAAGGCGGTGGAAGGTCCTGCTTATTTTCTCATTCTGGGGTTGTCTCTCATTTGCCAGGTAGCCGCCCCGCTGATTGGCCTGATTCTGCCCAGTACCATCGTGCGGTTATATCAGGCAAACACCCCCTGGCAGCAAATGGTATGGAGCATTTTTCTCATGTCGTTCGCGCTTCTGCTGCTGCAGCTGGGAAAGGTCTATTGCCAGCGAAAAACGGAAACCATTCCATTTTTCCTCCGTCTGGATTTGGTTCCGGAGTTTTTGTTGCGGTCGGTCTGCCGGGATTATCAGCTGGCGGAAAGTCCAGCCGGGCAAGACGGTATGGCTTCGGCGCAGCGTGCCATTCTGATGGGCAATCAATTCGGCATCGAAGCCTTTTTGGTATCTGTCGGAACGGCCATGTATCAGCTATGCGGATTTGTCGTGTACGTTTTCATCTCCGCTCAGCTCAACGTCTGGATTTTGGGGGTTCTCTTGGCCACCACCGCCGGCATTGCGCTGCTGAATCATAAGAAGCAAAAAGCTGGCCATACCTATGTGGAAGACATCGTCCCGCCGGAAAACCGCCTCAGACGGCTGGCCGGTCAAATTTTGGATGGCAAGTACGCCAAAGACATCCACCTGTACCAGATGAAAACCTGGCTGATGGGCACCATAGACGGCATACGAGGCTTGACTCTATCCATAGACAACCGGTATGCCCGGAAGGTGTTTCTGCTCTTCCTTGGTCAGCAGTTTCTAATCCTGGTACGCGATGGATTTGTATACGGGTATTTGCTGTACCAGATGGTACATGGCGCCATGGCGGCGGCGGATTTTATTCTCTTTTCCGGCGTAGCCGCCGGAATCAGCACCTGGCTATCCGGTTTTGCCGGGCAGCTCTCGGAAATGCAGAGCAACGGCGATTTGGTCAGCCATTATCGGCTATATATGGATGAACTTCCCTCCAAAGGCAAGCCCCGGGATTTCCAAGGCGCGCCGGTCCCCAACCCCGGGAAAGCCCACACCTTACAGATGGAGCATGTGTATTTCCAATATCCGGACACCCAGGAGTACGCATTGGAAGACATCAATTTGACGCTGCAAGCAGGAGAAAAGCTGGCTTTGGTGGGAGCCAACGGCGCGGGAAAGTCCACTTTGGTCAAGCTTTTGTGCGGCCTGTATCACCCGACGAAAGGGCGTATCCTGCTGGACGGCGTAGACATTTCGACCATTCAGCCGGAATTGTATTTCCAAGAATTTTCTGTGGTTTTCCAGGACGTATTTGCTTTTGCCTTCCCACTGTCTTCCAACGTGGCCTGTCAGACCCGGGAGAAAATTCAGCCGGGCCGCCTGGCCGAAAGTCTGGAGCAAGCCGGCCTGACACAAACCATATCCGGTTTTCCCAAAGGGGCCGAGACCAGTCTTCTGCGAATTCTGGACCCGGATGGCGCAGAGCTGTCCGGCGGGCAAATGCAAAAGCTGATGTTGGCTCGCGCGCTGTATAAAAACGCGCCGGTTGTCATCCTGGACGAACCGACAGCTTCCCTGGACCCCTTGGCAGAGCTGGACATGTATCGCCAATACAACCGGTTCACCGAGGGAAAAACCAGTGTATTCATCTCCCATCGTCTCAGCTCTACCCGTTTCTGTGACCGGGTGATCTTCCTGGAGGCGGGCAAAATCACAGAAACCGGCACCCACGACTCTCTGATGAAACAGGCAGGCAGTTATGCCCATATGTTTGCAGTACAGTCGCACTATTACAGAAAGGAGGATGCGGATCATGCCTGAGAAAACCTCGCTTCGACAGGATTACAAGGCGGCATTCCGGCTTTTGAATCTTGTCCGCCGCATAGACGCCTCCATTTTACCTCAAAAAATCTTATTGGCCATGCTGCAAGCCTGGACGCCGTACATCAGTTTGTTTTTTACTGCACAGCTCATCAATTACCTGGTAGCCGGTGCGTTCGGACCGGCCGCTTGGGCGGTTGTCTGGCTCTTGGGTTCCAACTTCGTCCTCGGAACGCTGAGGGACTATCTCGACTCCAGGAAGACTCTGCTGGCCAATTTGACCAACAACGGACTCACCCAGCTTCTCCGGGAGAAAGCGATGGACTTAGATTACGCGGATCTCTGCGATCCCAAGGTGGTCAACCCGGTCACCAGCGCCGAGCAGCAGTGCAACTACACCGGCACCCTTTCCAGCCTGGTCGCTCATTTTATGAAGATGCTTCAGGATCTTCTCTCTTCCGGAACCGCGCTGCTCATGGTGATATACCTCTGTTTTGCTCCGGGAAAGGCCCAGGGTCTGCTCGCTGTGTTGTGCAGTCCGGCTGTAAGCCTCAGCAGCCTTTTGTTGATGGTAGGCGGCTCCTGCTTCCTGATAAGCCGTCTCAACCAAAACGGAGGGCAGGCCGCCGATGTACAACATGCCCAGGCTGAAAACGGCATTGAATACATGGTCTCGAAGGTCTTTTGTAACATTGAAGCCGGAAAGGTCATTCGGTTGTATCATATGCAGCAGATGCTGCGGGAGAATTATTCACACTTTATGCATGTCGCAAAACCTGTGTATGTGGCTATGTGCCGGGACGACTTGCATTTCTCCCTTCTCTCCACAGCTCTGTCCGGCCTCTTCTCCATTTATGCCTATCTGTTGGTGCTGTGGAAGGTCCTGGCCGGTGCAATTTCCATCGGTTCTCTCGCTCAATATACAGGCGCGCTGGCAACGCTTCAGGACAGCATCATCTCTATCCTTCAGCAAAACCGCCTCATTCGCCGTCAAGTCTCTTATCTGCAAAACTTCCTGACTTTCCTAAACCAGACCAGTGGGCACAGCGGTACCATCCCCATAGAAAAACGCCAGGACCACGTGTATGAAATTGCCTTCCACGACGTATCCTTCACCTATCCCGGCAGCAGCAAACCGGCTTTGTCCCATGTGTCCTGCCGGTTGACCTTGAAGGATAAGATGGCTGTGGTGGGACTCAACGGCGCAGGCAAAACCACCTTTATTAAACTGCTGTGCCGGCTTTACGATCCCTCAGAGGGCTATATCACCCTCAACGGAGTCGACATTCGAAAATATGACTACCGGGAATATCAAAGCCTCTTCGGCGTGGTGTTCCAGGACTTCCATATTTTCCCCCTCCCGGTCGGCCAAAATGTGGGGGCCTGCCTAAAACCGGACGAACAGCGGGTTTGGCAGTGCCTGGACCTGTCCGGCGTCGCCGGGCGCATCCGGGATATGGGTCAGGGACTGGATACCCCGGTGACGCCTCTGGAGGAGTCCGGCGAGGCGCTCAGCGGCGGGGAAATGCAGAAGGTCGCCATTGCCCGGGCTCTGTACAAGGACGCCGCTTTTGTTATTCTAGATGAACCCACCGCCGCCCTCGACCCTCTCAGCGAATATGAAATCTACTCCCATTTTGACGATCTCGTTCGGGATAAAACCAGCATTTATATTTCTCACCGCATGAGCAGCTGCCGGTTCTGTGGGGATATCCTGGTCTTCCAGGATGGGCAAATCCGGGAGCGGGGCAGCCATGAGGCGCTGCTTCAGCGGAATGGTCTCTATGCCGCCATGTGGAATGCCCAGGCGCAGTATTATAAGTAAAGCATAATCAAAACAACACCGGCACAGAAACGTCTTTCCTTCTCCTCGCCAGGACCAAAGGCGTTTCTGTGCCGGTATGATTTTGCTCTGCTTTTTCATAGATTTCGTCTAGATCTGTCTCGACTTTTCTTGACAAAAAGGGGACGCAGACGTATCATAGAGCCCGGAAGAAACCACCGGGCGGCTTGTTCGCCCCACACGAAAAAAGGAGAAATCTAAATGAGACAGACAAAAAAAGTACTGTGCTTGGTGCTGTGCCTGGCGTTGGTCCTCAGTGTCGCCGTGCCGGTTTCCGGCGCCGGCGTCCTGAGTTCTCAGTATGCCTCGTACGCAGCGGCCGGTCACAGCAACGCACCCCAGAGTGAAACCCGCACACTATCTGCAGACAACGCCACCATCGCCATTTTAACGACGACTGATATGCATGGCCGGGTATACGACTGGAACCCCTATACAGACAGCGCCTTGAGCAATAACTATCTTCAGGCAGCTGAGATAATCGCACGGCAGCGGGCTCTGGCGGATGACTCTCTGGTCATTGATGTCGGCGACGTGCTCCAGGGAAGCGCCATCAGCAGCTACAATATTTTGCAGCAGAACGGCAAGAACAGCCCTATGGCCATTGCGCTCCGGTCCATTGGCTATGATGTGTTTACCTTGGGCAACCACGAGTTTAACTTTACACCAGAAATTCAGTGGAATTTCTATAACATGCTTGCCGACACAGACGAATCTCTGCCCGGGTCCCCCGTCAGTGTCATTTGCGCCAACGTTATAGAAAACGACACGCAGGAAAGTGTCTTTGCCCCCTATAAGCTGTTTACCTATGTTTTCCCGGATGGTACTGAGTATACCATCGGCGTGTTGTGCTTTGACAACATGAACAACGCAAACTGGGACGTGGCAAGTCACTACGAAGGCTGCTCGTTCAGCCACAAAGACAACGAGACCAATTCCTATGTCTATGAATACGAAACCTACTGGGCTCAGGAACTGGCGGAGAAAACTGATTATCTCATCGTGGCGCTTCATTCCGGCGACGGCAGCGCCGACACATACAATCAGGAAAATCAGGCAGCCTACTTTATTGCCAACACCACGGGCGTGGATTTGGTTCTTAATGGGCATAACCATCAGAAAAAAGCCACGACATACAAGAATCAGGACGGCCAGGATGTCCCCCTTCTCAACGGCGGCGGGTCTGCAGTCGGGGAATTGGTACTGTCTCTGAGCAAAACAGAAGATGGCGTTACGGTCTCCGCGACGGAGCCAACGCTGTATGCTCTGAATACTGCCTCTCAGCCTGGAAAAGGCGACCAGGCCGATTACGTCTCGGGAAATGAGGCTTACGATGGTCTGAAGGATCTGATGAAGAAGTCTTTCCTGGCTGCAACCGATTTCGTCAATACGGAAATCGGAACCGTATCCGGAGCCTGGGACGACAAGAGCAATCACTATTACGAGCAGACAGATTCCTATGACTTAGTCCACAAGGCGCAAATTTGGGCGGCCACCACCTCTACCGGCATCGATCCGGAGGAGAACCATGTGATCTCTATGACTTCCCCGGTGGCCAGCAACAACTTTAAAATTTCCGACCTGCTGGACGGCCGGGAGGAAGTGCCAATCAGCCTGAAGGACTGCTATTCTCTGTACCGGTATGACAACAATACCTTGTTTATGGTCAAGCTTTCCGGCAAGCAGCTGAAGGCCTGGATGCAAGCTACCGCCAATACCTATACGTATGCCGAAGAAGGCGGCCGTGTCCCGGTCGGTACTTTGACCGGAGCCGGGTTCGGCACAGACAATTTCTACGGCCTGAATTACACCATTTACATGCAGAATGCCAAGGGCGCCCGGGTCCAAAATGTGACGTATGCCGATGGGACGCCGGTCCTGGACAGCGACGAGATCTATCTGTGTATGAGCAGCTATCGGCTCAGCGCAACTGCCGACTCGGATGCTTACGGCTGGTATGCCGCAACCGGCATCACCTCCAGCAGCGAAGAGGTGGTTTGGGATGCTACGGTGTCTGAGGAGTTTAACACGGTAGGCGGCTCCTGCCCCCTGATCGTGGGAGAATATATCCAATATTTGACTGCCCAAGGCCTGGATGTGACGCCCGGTTCCGAGACGCACTGGAGCATTGTAAATGAAATGGGCGCGCCGGTGTACTGCGATGTCGATGAAAACGCCTGGTATATGCCTTATGTAGATACCGCCGGTATTTTGGGCCTGATGGTGGGAGTCGGCGATAACCGGTTCAGCCCGGAATCCGCCATGACCCGGGCCCAGTTGGTCACCACCTTGTGGCGTTTGGTGGAGCAGCCCAAAGCGTCTGCAGCCGCCCCCTTCGAAGATGTGGCCGAAGGACGGTTCTATACCGATGCCATCGCTTGGGCTGCCGAGAAAAAACTGGTCCTGGGCGTAAGCGAAACCTCCTTCTCCCCGGACCGCCCGGTTTCCCGCCAGGAAGCTGCGACCATTCTCCACCGTTTTGCTCAGTATTTAGAGATGGGCAATACAGAAACAACTGGAGATCTTACGATCTTCCCTGATTCCGACAGCGTCTTCCCCTTTGCCCAAACATCCGTAAGCTGGGCTGTGGGAACCGGATTGCTGGAAGGTGTCAAGGACGGGGATGCCGTCCTGCTGAAGCCAACCGCCAGCGTCAGCCGTGCGCAAGCGGCAGCGCTTTTGGTTCGTTTCCTCCTGCTGGATTCCGTCGGCTAATTTCGGAAGCCGCCGCAGGATCTGAACCGCGCCCCGTCAAGAAGACAATGAAATAAAATAAATTCTTTTCACCCGGCGGCTCTCTTCGGAGGGCCGCTGGCTGTTTTTTAGGCGTATGGCCAATGGGTGCTTCTCTGCCGGTGTCGGGACGCCCAGGTTGCGCTGGAGCCGCCTGGTGTTGTAGTACGGTTTGCGGCGGCTTCGTCTATATGGGACGTCCTCTCGAAAGTGTTTTTTAGAGTTCGGTGGACTCTCCGGAATCCCCTGCACTTGACAAAGGCGGAAAACCCCTGTAACATAATAAAAAGGGCAACCTGATATCACAGCTATGGGAGGAAAAACAATGGAATCTTTGAACTTTGGACCCAAAAAATTGGGTTTTGGATGCATGCGGTTTCCAATGACAGAAGGCACCATCGGTGGGGAAGGCGTTGTGGATACCAAGCAGGTCTGTGACATGGTAGACACGTTTTTGGACTGCGGATTTTGTTATTTTGATACCGCACACGGATACATAGCCGGAAAGAGTGAGTCCACCGTGCGTCAGTGCCTGACAGAGCGTTATCCGCGCGATCGATTTTTGCTCACCGATAAGCTCAGCGGTCCCTTCTTTCAGACAGAGGCGGAAATTCTTCCCTTGTTTGAGAGTCAGCTGCAGGCCACTGGCGTAGCCTATTTTGATTATTATTTGATGCATGCACTCAATGCAAAACAATATGAAAAGTTTACGGCCTGCAACGCGTTTCAGGTAGCCGGCCGGCTGAAACAGGAAGGGAGAATCCGGCATCTCGGCATGTCCTTTCATGATAAGCCGGAGGTGCTGGAGCAGATTTTGTCGGAACACCCGGAAATTGAAGTCGTGCAAATTCAGTTTAACTACGCGGACTATGAGGATCCCACTGTTCAGAGCCGGGCCGTATATCAAGTTTGCCGTAAATATGGAAAACCTGTTATCATCATGGAGCCGGTGAAGGGCGGCGCCCTGGCCAATCTGCCCGGCGCAGCCGGCAGAATCCTGGAGCAGCTCCATGGCGGTAGCCAGGCCAGCTATGCTCTTCGCTTTGCCGCCTCCTTCGAGGGAGTTGCCATGGTCCTCAGCGGCATGAGCTCCATGGAGCAGATGCGGGAGAACCTGGACACCATGTCCTCCCCCCAGCCCCTGACTGCACAGGAACAGGAGGCGCTCCGGCGCGCCTGCACGGTATTCAAGAGCCAGGAATCCATTGCATGTACCGGCTGCCGGTATTGTGAAGCCGGCTGCCCGATGCACATCCAAATCCCGGACTTATTCGCCGCATTTAATGCCAAAAAGCAGGGGGCAGAAAATTTAACCCAAAATTATCAAGCCATTACCGCAGGCGATCATGGGAAGGCATCCAGTTGTATCGGCTGTCTGCAATGTGAAAGCGTTTGCCCGCAACAGCTTCCTGTTTCTTCCCTTTTGGCACAAGTGGCGGATACTCTGGAATCGTGCACACCGGAGGCATGTGTATAATTTTTCATATATCAAATCCGGACCGGTTCCCAAGGCTGCGTTCACACATCAGAGGCTGCTGCATCAGGATTTTTCATATTTCCTATGCGGCGGCCTCTTTTCCCATACGAAAGTCCGTAATTTCCCCTTTCCGAGCAATGTTACAGCTACAGAAGGCGACTCACATTTTCCTGCAAAAATCCCGCCCTTGCACTTTGATGCTGAAAACGCTATAATGATAAAACGCCTGAAATTCTGATCTACTTTGACTTGCAAATACAAACGTAAACCGATATTCTCTATATTTGTATCAAATTTATGGCTGAGTTGGTACCATTCAACAAAAATATTTAGGGAGGTAACTTCGTGACAGAGCGTGAAATGTCCCCTACATGTCCACTCCAGAAAGGTGGGCCCAACCTCTATTATGTCCAGGGCGTTCAAGGGCAGGTGATTATCACAGAATACAACGTTTTCCCTGGTATTTGGCTGTCCTACAAAGATGCCCACACGCTGGCCTTTGAAAACCTCACCGGCTACCCAAATGATTTGTTGGAGATTACCCATTGTCGGAAGGGGCGGCTGGAATATGAGGGAGAGGAGCGCTACTTCTATCTGGGCGAAGGAGATATGTCTATCCATAGAAGCAGTGGAAACCAGGCAATTCTACGCTGTCCCACCGGGCATTACCACGGCATTTCCGTCGTCATTGATCCGGAGACAGCACCCCAGTGCACATCTTGTCTGCTTAGCGATGTGGATGTAGACCTGTCCGCTCTGTTTCAGAAATTCTGTGCCCAAGATGGGTATTTCATCATGCGTTCTATGCCTCGTCTTGCGCACCTTTTTTCCGAGCTTTACGCCGTCCCGGAGCGGGTAAGAAAAGGCTATCTCAAGGTCAAGGTGTTGGAACTGCTGCTCTTTCTGTCCTATCTGGACTCCAATCTCCCTCAAGTGGAACAGTGTACTTGCACCAAGGGACAAGCGCAACTGCTCAAGGAGGTCTTGCTCTTTGTCCGCGCGCATCAGAACGAACATCTAACCACGGAGGATCTAGCAATTCAATTTCACGTCTCCCCAAAGCAGCTGCGGTATAGCGCCAAAAGCGTCTATGGGAAACCGCTCTATCAATGTATCCGGGCCTATAAAATGCATTTGGCCGCTGTACAGTTACTCAGTTCCGCAAGAACCGTTATGGATATTGCCAATGAGTTTGGCTACGACAACAGCAGCAAATTTTCCAGCGCCTTCCAATCTGTGCTGGGGCAAACGCCGACGGAATACCGGGAGGCCGGCATGCCCACAGATGAGTTCCCTCCTTATTTTACAATGAAAAAAGGTCAAACCGGAGCGAAGAATGGTTAAATCGGAGTGGAGAATCCCATGCCGGATGAGTAAAATAGGTTCTGTCCTTTTGGTGTGCTTTGACAATTTTGTTGGGGCGCGTTTATTTTGCAGGACAGTTAGTTAAATCTAACTCCAAGGAGGGATCTCACTATCAAAAAACACTTGCTTACCATCACACTGGCTCTCATATTGCTGATTTTGTCTGTTTTCTCTTTGTTTGTGGGCGTGATCGATTTGGATATTGCCAGCCTGCACGCCGGTAACGCGGAACAACTCAAGATTTTTCTCATTTCCCGCCTACCTCGGTTGTTGGCAATCCTTTGTACCGGTGTCGGCATGAGCGTGGCCGGTCTGATCATGCAGCAGCTTTGCATGAACAAATTTGTCTCCCCTACTACCGGCGCCACGATCTCTTCGGCCCAGTTCGGCATCCTGCTGGCGTTGCTGTATATGCCCAATTCTACTTTGTGGGGCCGGGCTTTCTTCGCCTTTGCCGCTGCTATTCTGGGTACTTGGATCTTTGTATGGTTCATCCAGCGCATCCAGTTTAAGGATGTGGTGATGGTCCCGTTGGTCGGCATCATGTTTGGCAACGTCATCGGCGGCATCACCAACTATTTAGCTTATCAATTTGAAATGACCCAGGCGCTTTCCACATGGCTGGTGGGACACTTCTCCCTGGTGATCCGGGGCCGGTTTGAGTTAGTCTATTTGGCGGTCCCGCTGGTAGTTCTGGCCTTTATCTTTGCCAACCACTTCAACATCGTGGGCATGGGCAAGGATTTCTCAAAAAACTTGGGTGTACATTACAATCTCGTGCTGTTCGCCGGGCTGTCCATTGCGGCCATGATCACCGCCTCCGTGGTGGTGGTTGTAGGCTCTATCTCATACATCGGCCTCATCGTCCCCAATGTGGTGGCCATGTTCAAGGGGGACCGCATCCGGGGTACCCTGGTAGACACCGCCCTGTTCGGCGCCATCTTTGTACTGGTCTGCGATATGATCGCCAGAACGGTCATTGCACCCTATGAGCTGCCCATTGAACTAATCGTGGGTATCATCGGTAGCATTCTGTTTATCGGCTTGCTTCTCTATCGGCTACGCCATGGCCGTAAAGCAGTTCGCCTGGGGGCTGCCCACAACGGTGGATGCGCCGCCCCAATTGCCCAGGCAGAACGGGGGGACGGAGCATGAAAACAGCGGCCTATCGCGCCAACGTGCGCAAACTGATTATTATGGCAGGTCTGGTGGTACTGGCTGCTGCCGCCTACCTGTTGGTGGAGGTCAATCCAAAATATTTTACCTACGCCATGAGACTGCGCATCCCTAAGCTCATCGTCATGTTGATCGCCGCCTTCGCCATCGGCGGGGCATCCATTGTATTTCAGTCCATCATCCACAATGTCGTTGTCACCCCTTGCCTGCTGGGAATGAACTCCCTATATACCCTGATCCATACGGCAGTGGTCTTTGTGGCCGGGTCGGGCAGCGTTCTGGCCGTCCATGCCAACGCCTCCTTCGCCATGGATCTTGTGATCATGGGAATCTCGGCTACGCTTATTTACAGTTATTTCTTTAAGAAAACCAACCACAATGTGCTTTATGTACTACTCATCGGAACCGTGCTCACCTCCCTCTTTGGCAGTATTCAATCCACCCTCACCCGAGTTATGGATCCCAACGAATACGATTCCCTTCTGGCCACCTTGGTCGCCAGCTTCAGCAATGTCAACTCAGAAATCATCATTTTCTCCATGGTGGTGCTGGCCGTCTTGATCTTCGTATTGCGGAAAGACATAGCTCTGCTGGATGTACTGACTTTAGGCAAGGCGCAAGCCATCAATTTGGGTGTGGACTACGACAAAAGCATCCGCCGCCTGCTACTGGGCGTGACCTTGGCCATCGCCGTAGCCACCGCTGTTGTGGGACCCATCTCCTTTATGGGACTTATCGTTGCCAACCTCTCACGGCAGTTACTCAAAACCTACCGGCACAGCCAACTCATTCTAGGTTCCGTGTTTTTCGGCATGATCATCCTTGTAGCAGGTCAGCTTATTGTTGAACACGTCTACAACTATGTCATTCCCATCAGCGTTTTTATCTCTGTAGGCGGAGGAATCTATTTCCTTTATCTGCTTCTTACCAAAAGGAGGGTCTAAACCATGAAAGTCAGTGAATTGACAAAACAATATGACGGAAAGACTGTGGTGAATGGAGTCTCCTTTGAAATCCCCAAGGGAAAGGTTCTCTCTCTCATCGGGCCCAATGGCGCCGGCAAATCCACGGTTATGGGTATCATTTCCCGACTCATCGCCCGGGATGCCGGACTGGTGGATTTTGAGGGGCGGGACATTACCAAGTGGAAAAGCAAGGAGCTATCCAAGCGTCTGGCCATTCTCACACAAAGCAATCAGATACAGATGAAGCTCACGGTGCGGGAGCTGGTGGCCTTTGGCCGGTTCCCCTACTCCGGCGGCCATACCACTGCCGAGGACGAGGCCATCATTGACCAGGCCATCACCTATATGGAGCTGGAGGAGTTTCAGGACCGTTTCATTGATGAACTGTCCGGCGGCCAGCGCCAGCGGGCCATGATCGCCATGGTCATCGCACAGGACACCGAGTTCGTTCTTCTGGACGAGCCCACCAATAATCTGGACATCTACCACGCCACCAACATGATGAAGATCGTGCGGCGGCTGTGCGATGAATTGGGCAAGACGGTGATCCTGGTGCTCCATGAGATCAACTATGCAGCATTTTACTCCGACTACATCTGTGCCTTCGTGGATGGTAAAATTGCGAAATTCGGGACTGTAAAGGAGGTGATGACACGAGAGACACTATCCCAGATCTACAAGGTAGACTTTGAGATCATGGAGATCGAAGGCAAGCCCCTGTCCATCTGTTACTAAACCTGCAACCAACATTTTTGAAAGGAAGACTGTAGAAATGAAAAAGATATTCTCTCTTGTATTAGCCCTTGCCATAGTGATGGCCCTGGCCGCCTGCTCCAATTCCTCCAATGATGCCAACCTCGGCGGCAATGTCGATGACACTTCCCGCAGCTCGTCTTCCCCGAGCGTCAACGATGATGCCGGCGCTTCCGAGGAGGTCCCCTCCTCTCAGACTCCCAGTGAAGGCAAGATCGCCATTACCAGCCTGAACGCCAACAAGGAGGAGGTGGAACTGGTGGTCCCCTATGATCCCCAGCGCATCGCCATCCTGGACATGGCCAGCTTGGATATCCTAGACGCCCTGGGCGTGGGCGACCGGGTAGTGGGCACCGCCTCTACCAGTTTGGACTACCTTCAGGATTATATCCGGGACGACATCGCCAATCTGGGTACGATTAAAGAGGCCGACCTAGAAGCCGTCATGTCCTGTGAACCCGATGTTATCTTCATCGGCGGACGCCTGTCCTCCTCTTATGACGCCCTAAGCGAAATCGCTCCCGTGGTGTACCTCTCCACGGACACAGAACTGGGGGTCGTAGAGAGCGTGCGCAGAAACGCTACCACCATTGCGACCATGTTCGGTTTAGAAGACAAAGTGGATGCTCTGATGGCCGATTTTGACAGCCGAATCCAGGCACTGGCTGAGTTTGCTGAGGGCAAGAATGCCATTGTAGGTATGTGTACCAGCGGCAGCTTCAATGTGCTGGGTAACGATGGCCGCTGCTCCATCATCGGCCGGGAAATCGGATTTGAAAATATCGGGGTAGACGCCAACATCGACACTTCTACTCACGGCAATGAGGCGTCCTTCGAATTTATTGTGGAGAAAAACCCCAATTACATTTTTGTTATGGACCGTGATGCCGCCATCGGCACCGACGGTGCGCAGTTGGCTCAGGAGATTTTGGAGAACGAGCTGGTCATGGGTACAGATGCTTATCAGAACGGAAACATCGTTTACCTGGCCCACCCTGCCGTGTGGTATACTGCTGAGGGCGGCATCACTGCCTTGGATGTTATGCTTCAGGACCTGGAAAGCGAGTTGCTGCCATAAAGACGGCAGTTGAGGGGATGAAATATGCCACAGAATTTTCTACTCCCCGATATAGCGATCAAGTAACATTGGCAGCAGATACAAGGTAAGCGTCAAACCTACCACCGACTTGCGGTAGGCTCTCCAATGTGAAACAATAC
>ERZ1643251.460-NODE-460-length-59584-cov-6.677082_pt1 | contig 59584 bp, 72 predicted proteins | sample MGYA00579261_ERZ1643251 | MGnify/ENA primary metagenome ERZ1643251 (study PRJEB29033, sample SAMEA4952267) | chicken gut metagenome | biome: Broiler Chicken; feature: Gastrointestinal Tract; material: Caecum | place: Ireland | collected 2018 | study: Broiler...
ACGAACTTCTCTGGGATTTGCCCAGAAGATGGGACTATATCTTATATTTGAATGAATGTAAAAATGATGATTTGAAGCACAAAAATAACCGCCAGAGTTAAAACAGCGGTTATCTTTGCGTTGACTTTGTGTTAACCCTTTGATTCCTAATATATAGACTCAACCGTTTAATGGTTGCTACAAATTGTCTATAATATCAAAGATTTCAAAATCTGATTCCTCCAAAAACTCAAATAGTAATTCTAAAACATCTGAATTCATCGTTCCAATTGTGCGAAATTGCAATTTATCCTTTTTGAAATAATACAGTTGATCCATTTTTATATATCCACTTTTTGAGTTGTGAGGATATGTAACTGTATCATCAGATGCTATTGGGAAATTACCTGGATATGATAACTTTCTCTGCTTTTGGACTTCTGATTTGAAAGATGATAAAACGTTACAAATCATATCATATGGCATTCCCTCAATAGTTCCATCTCTATCATCGATAACGACAAAAGAGTGTTTGCTGAGATTATTACCATTATCCTTGTAATGATCTACTAAAATAATATCGCCAACTTGACACATTGTTATTCCTCTTTATCTTTAGTAATAATAACTTTTCGCTTTCCAGACAAAACATCATCTGACCAATTAATAGGAGTTACATCAGATAACGCTTGTTTACTTGATATTACTGTGTGTTTGCGATTAGCCAACTTACTTAAATTCAAAGATTTTTTTACAGACATTGTTGCATCCATCTTTTGTACCTCCTTTTGTTTTTTATCTATATCTTTATTTTCCATAATATATCACCCAATATATTATACAAAACAAAGAAAACGTAATTTGTCAGATTTTGTCGAATCTTATTCACTTATATAATAGCTTGTTTTGGAACATATATCAAGCAAAATGAAAATGTTTTCTTTTTCTTTTCTGTTTCCATTCATTCAAATATTCTATATTTTCGAGTTGCCAATCGCTTGCAACCCTACTTTAAGGCTTTCGCCGCCCACAAGGGCTAGTCTCTGGACGTCTACCATCGCCATTACACGTTAAGGTAGTTCGCTGCGTTTGGGTGACTTGCACACCCGGTTTTCCCTAACCTATCTACTTTTTATGGTTTCTACAATATAATATTCTCCATATCATATCGCTGTTGTGTTAAAAACACATACCGCATTCGCGCCTACCGTTTCCAGTTACGCTGTAGCGAGATAGGGTTGTGGGGATGTCCCCGCAATAAAATAGATTTTACATTGGCGTGAATTTCACCAATCTTGATACTCCTTGATTTTATCTGCCAAGTCCTCATCGGTAATCGTGTTAATATCGATATTACCATCGCGTACCTTTGCAGCCCAATCAGAAGAGAGTCCTACAGAATTTGCCTGTTGTATATATCTGGTATAACCTTTTTGCTGTAAAGCAATTTCATCAGAAACTTTAGATATTTCGGATACAAGATTACTATTCCGTTCCGACCATGTGCGATAAACACTCGACGCTTTTAAATCCAACTGGTCAATAGCACGTTCGATACGATCTATAGCTATCTCAATCCAGTCAAATGTTTCCTCAAACTCGTCAGCAGCTTCCTCAACAGAATCGGCCGCCGATTGAGCGGCTTTTTGAGTTGATTTCGCAGATGAGGATGTGGATGGAGATTTAGAGGGGGATTTGGATGGAGTATAAGAACTTCCTGTCCCGGCTAGATTTCCACCGCCAGTATTACCAAATACCCATGATCCAGACGCATAAGCAGATCCCGAAACAAAAGCGCCACCCATATAGACTTTTGCCCGTCCGCCGCCAGATGTTACATGTCCGTTTTTGAATAATTCTTCACTTTGTTTGTGGTTTAGAACTACATCTCCCCGTTGGAGCGAAACGAATTCTGCACCACGATCACCAACAGTAAAGAAACGACCGTTTCTTATCACAGTTTCCTGACCCAACTCACCAACCAAAGCACGTTCGCTTTGTTTTACTGACCAGTCACCGCTGCGATGAGGCATAGATCCATGCGCAAAAGCAGTTCCATAAATATGTGCCGTACCATTAAAGGTAGAATTATCAATCTTGTTTGTGATGGAAGTGATAGTTACTGTTTTACTTTGAACGTTAGATATTGCCGTAGCAAGACTTTGAACAGAGCTTGTTCCGCTTGTTGTTGCGGATATTGTTACAGCTTTTGAGACTACGCCTGAAATAGCTCTTACTAAAGCGTTAACGTCAGAAGTTCCAATAACGGTTGCACTGACATCAACTTGTTTTCCAAGTACAGCATCAATAGCTGCTTTTAACGATTTGACCGCTTGTTCCCCTATTGTCGTTGCAGTAATATTAGAAGTTTTGGCAATTGGGATAGATGCTATATTCTGTTTTAAAGCAGTAATATTTTCTGATCCGCTGGTATTAGTGGATATATTAACTGTTTTATCGGATAAAGATGCGATATCAGATTTTAATTGTTGAATTTTTTCTGATCCTACAACATTCGCTGAAACAGTTACTTCACCGCCTGAAATTCCATCTGTTAGTCCAGACACTTTTGAAGAGACATCATCACCTGTAATACTGATACTATATGAAATTTCTTTGCCGCTTTCTGCTTCTAAAGCATTCAGCTTTTCTTCCAAGGCATCTGCCTGTTCTTGATTTTGAACTGAAAAAGAAATATTGGCAGATGTATTTTCAGGTATTTGATTTAATTGATTTAAAGCGTTTTCTATCTGATCGGCATTAGATATGTTGATACTCACATTTGCGGTTTCGCCATCTGGAATGTTAGAAAGCTTTTCTGATAGAGCAGTAATATCGTCTTCGCCAGAAATATCAATGGAGATATTACATTTCGTTTCATATGCAAGTTGTTCTTTACGGGCATTTGCCTCTTCCAACAATTGATCTACATATTCAACTTCTGAACTCTCAGCACCAAATTTGATTTCCGCTTCAGCTTTCAGGTCAGTTAATTCAGATATTCTCTCTTCAATACCGGATTCATCCAATTCAGACACATCTACATCGAGTTCAATATCAGTGCTGATTTTACCTTCATCCTGTAACGATTTAAGATTATTTTTTGCTTCCTGCGCCTTTGCTGTTGCTTCGGAAAGCTTTTGTGTTAAATCATCAAGTCCACTTGTATCTCCAAGAATAATATCGTCCGTATATTCTGATGCACCTCTTAAAACAGCTTCAATTGCTTCTTCACTGATGTGTAATTGATTAGCAAGATCCTCTGTGTCAATATTGAATTTAAGGCGCTCATTACCCGCTTCATCCACAACAGTTTCAAATGCTTCCGGGACTTTAGTTTGTACATCATGTATAAAGTTATCAATGCCAGTTTTGTCGCCGGTAAAATAACGATTAATGGCATCAACGCCTTGTTGGTATGCGGCAACTACCTGTTCCATGGAAGCAGTGCTTAAATCTTGGTTAGAATAATATTGCGCAATCGCACGGAATTCCTCTGTGTTGTAACGTCCCTCTTTGTATAATTCAGATCCACGCTCACGCATCGTTTCTGATACGGTACGGTACATATCACCTTCTTCTCCGGCAGACTGGGCATTAACCCATTTCTGATAAGCCGATGTTGCGCCATCATAAGCGGCTGTTAAAAGCTGTACCGTTTCCAATTGACTTTGAAGTGAATCCACCTGTGATTGTGCAGAAGCGATATCTTCCGCGTTTCCGGATGACTGTGCTTCTTTTAATTTGTCAGTAGCAGTAGCAAGCTGTTCCGTAAGTGTTTTCTGATCTTCAAGCCATTCAGCCTTATTCATTGCTTCTTGTGCAGCTTGAAGCTGACGTAATGCTTCACGGTTTATATGAACACCGTTCGCCGTCTTTTCAAACATAGAAGAAGTATCGTAGCCTTGCGCTTCTAAATCAGCATATGCGGCCTGTAAATTAGCAATGTCACCAGTTAAAGTAATAACCCCGTCATCACTTTCTTCATATGTTACGGAAAGACCTTTCCCTGAGTAGCTATTAATCAAAGCCGCGTTCAAAGTATCGATTAAAGCAATGGCATCTGCTACCTGTGTTTCAAACAAAGTAAGATTGAATGTAGAAGGATTTTCCATTTCATCTTTCATGGTCGATATCTTTTTCATTACATCTTGCCATGAACCGTTAAATTCTTCATCTTCAATCGCAATCTGATATGATAATTCACGATCTTCTCCACTTAAAGAATCAATCGTATCATCGATATCTTTGAATTGTTTCTTTAAAGCATCCGCCTGATTCTCTGCATCCTCAACAATGCCGTCAAAACCAAATTTTTCTCTCCATTTCTCTTGAACATCTTTATCATTGGAAACCTTTGATAATGCGTCACTAAGCGCATCTTGATATTCATCTATTGAAAGCTTTGACGGATCAAGTTTTAATGCTTCAGCTAATGCTTCTTGCGCTGGTTTATCCAATTCGGATAATGGTGTTACAAATTCTTTCAGCAACATTTCTTCGGCATCACCGTCGTATGTGTTGTACAATGATGACCAATCAATATTACTTAAATTATTCTCTATTGCATTTGTTAATTCGGCAGGAATATCCATCAATGTATTTGATGTTTCTAAAAATGGCTTTACACTTTCGTTAGCAAAAGTAGACCATATGCTGTCCTGTTCAATCTGTTGAACATACAGATCTTCTAATGTACTAGCCAGTTGCTCATTTTCAGACATAACAAGACTGTTCATCGATCCTAAAACATTGTGCAGTTTTGCATAATCAGTTGTAGGATCTATTTCATACGCAACATTCCATGTGCCGTCTTCTTGTTCAAGACCATAGCCGCCAGCCCGGCCACCGCCATACTGTGATAAAAATTCATCTAAAATATCACGATCTTTTTCGCTGATATTTTTCAGAGTAACATATTTTGTACTGCCAGTTATTTTGTTTGCGTCGGCATAAGCACCCTTAAATGCGTCATCTAAATTCTCAGATATATCAGCATGGGCTACCGCCATTTGTTTCTGAAGTAAATCATCCAGTTGAGTAGCAGCAGTAGCAGCATTGTTACTAAGATTCAGCAAAGCGTTTCCATTAACATCAATTCCCGCGGAAACACCCGGAAGTATATCAGCTAATTGATTGCTAATATCAAGGTACTGTTGGTATTCATTTTCAGAAAGATTTCCATTGCTATTATCCCGGTTTACTCCACGCTTCAGCTCCGCATACCGTTCTGTCAGTGTTTGTATTGCATCAGCAGTATTATTGATAGATTCCGGATTGCTTGCAAACTGTTTCCCCAAATCTTCAATAGTAGTAACCTGATTGTTGTACGAATCAAACGCTTCTGAGATTTTAGAACGAGCTTCTTCTCCAGCTTCAACGGCATTTTCCCATCTGTGGATATAATTGTCGATTGCAGTAATAGCAAGTCCAATGGTTTCTGTGATTACCCACATTGCTGCCATGTTAAGAGTAGTAGCACCGATGGATTTTAGAGCTGAACCAACGCCTGACATTACACTGGCAAACTTCCCGCCTGCTACAGATGTGGCAGATACACTTTTATTAAAACTATCCATACTGGCTGCGCCAGTAGTTACATCTTTTGCGAAACTGACTACTTCTTTATCGGCATTTTTGAAACCACTAGCCCAACCATCAAAGTCAATAGACGTAACGTTATTATCCATCCGATACTTAAATTGACTTATAAAATCTAAAGTATCTTTATTATATGTTTTTGATTTATATGCCTTTAAAAATTCAAATTGATTATTGTCTTTGTCATAGTCTACAATCATTTTTTTAATAGCTACTTGCAATAGCTGGTTTTTATGCATATAATTATTTAATAAGGAAAAGGATGGAAAATGCTATGGATGATCAATGGTTAAGAAAGATAAAAATTTGTCCAAAATGCAAACTGCACTGTTCTGACAGATGGATTGACGGAAAATTTCAAGGATATTACACATATACTGATCCACAAAATAATAAATGCATTTACTGTGGCATGGAGCTTCAAACACTAAACATAACATTCAAAGACGCAAAAGTATTATCAACAATTTCGGATGATATTAACTTCTTTGAGACGATGATTAAGTTACACGATGAAGACGTTATTGAATATGAGAGTCGCATGTCACAATTTCGAGTTCAAGCAGAACAGATGGCCTCTATTAAAAAAGAGCGACAGCAAGAAGAAAACAGGCCAAGATGTCCTAAATGTGGATCCACATCAATAGCAACTGTAAATAGAGGATATAGTCTGCTTACTGGATTCTTAGGTTCTGGAAAACCAATGAATATCTGCCAGAGCTGCGGATATAAATGGAAGGTATAAAACATGGGCGCAGAACAATTACAAGGAACTCCGTGGCATTCGGAACAAATGCATAGAACGTGTCAGGACGGAAGTAAGCATTGTCTATACATACTTGATAATGGCATATGTGGTTTTAAACCAGGAGTGTTTTATCAAAAGTATTGTGTCGGCAAAGGTGATTGCGAAGACTTTGAATCAAAAAGCAATAGTAGTTTGACTAATAAAAAAAGTAAAAATAAAACCATTCAAACTGTATATCATCCAGAAAGAACACGTGCCAATAGGCAAAAGAAAAGGGAAGAGGATAAACTAATGCAACCAAAATCCGAAACAAAACAACAAAATAATTCGAATAAAACTTCCGAACAAAATAAACTAAACAATCAAAATAAAAAGCAAGAGGATTTCTTAAGAATATCTCAATCACGAGTTAATAAAATAATTGAAGCTATTGAGTCATTAGGTAATCTTTCTAATAAAAATAAGTATTATTATACTGATGCTCAAGTGGATAAAATGTTTTCATATATTGAAAAGACGTTAGAAGAAACTAAGCATAATTTTAAAAACAAAAAATCTTCTGGAAAATTTGAATGGTAGATTTTAATTCGATAGTATTTCTTGCAAGCAAAACTTTATGAGGGATAAAAATGAATAAAATAAAAAACATGGTTCGTGTTTTTGTCATAATATTTATAATGACAATACCTTTAACAGTATATGCACATCAAGGTCGAACTGATTCATCTGGTGGACATCATGATTATAAGAATAAAAGCGGATTGGGGAGTTACCATTATCACCATGGGTATCCTGCACATTTGCATCCAAGTGGAGTTTGCCCGTATACGGGATATTCTGGCGATATAGATATATCATCCAATGTTAATCAAACTCCTAGTATCAGCGTTACAAACAAACCTGTTACATTGTATGTAGGGGATAATACCGAGTTAGATATCACCTCTAGTAATACAACTATTTCCACATTAGAAATAACATCAAATAACGAGGCTGTAATAAATGTTATTGAAGATCATACGTTACATGCTGTAGGTGAGGGAACTGCAATAATTACATTAACTACAAATAATGCTTCATTTTCATTTGAAGTTACTGTAAAACCTATTGAAGTTTCAAGTATAGAAATTTCAAACATGGTAGATAAATTACAATTAGATAACAGTACACAATTTACAGCTATCGTAAAACCTGATAATGCAACGTATAAAACAGTTTTTTGGTCATCAAATAACGAAAACATTGCGTCGGTTGATGAAAATGGAAAAGTAGAAGCATGTGGTGTCGGTGATGTAATAATAACATGTACTGCAAAAAACGGAGTTAAAACAGATATCCCATTGGAAATATATGAAGTATTTCCAGAAGAAATAAAAGTATCTGCTGATGACATTAAGATAGAGTGCACAAAATCTAAGACAATAAGCATTGATATTATGCCTGTGAATGCAAACGATAAAACTTATTCTATCGATTTAAACAACAAAAATATAGTTTCCATAGATAAAAATAACAAGATCACTGCATTACATGATGGTAAAACAAAATTAATTATAAAAACAGTGAATGATATTGAAAAAGTAATTCCTATTGAAGTTTATCATATTCCAACAACATCCATTAATATAGATGATAAAAATATTTCATATATATTTTCTTTATTTGATTTCAAAGTGATTGGGGATAAAACATTACTCAATTTTCAAGTTGATATTTTACCAAGTGATGCGACATTTAAGTCGTATAATTGGTTAAGTAGTAATACTGACATCATAAATGTTAATGAGTCTGATCTTGATATCGTAGGCACAGGATATGTTGAATTATCAGCACAAGCATATGATAAACAAATTGATAAGATATCTGTATATATCGTTAACCAAGATGCTGTCAATCTCTTAATAGTTATTTGTGTATTATATATTTGCATATCTGTAATTATATTATTTATAAACAAGTTTTTAAAAATGAGGTGGTAAAGAACAAGAAGAAAATAAAATGTCCAACCTGTAATTCAACTAATATAAAAAAGATATCCACAACATCAAAAGTAGTCAATACAGCATTATTCGGAATATTCGGTAATAAAAGGAATATGCAATTCTATTGTAATAACTGTGGATATGAATGGTGATAAAATTATTTATGGAGTGCGCCATGAAAAACAAAAGTAATTCCAGAAAACAAAATAAAAAGAAGATGGCAAGATATGATTGTATACATAATGGTCTTACCTCTTGCTATTATAGTGACTCCACATATTATAATCGAAAATGTCCTGGAAATATATTTTGTCATTATTATCAGCAATTCCATAGTAATCCCGTTTTTTTGCATTTTAATCTAAGCAATAACCAAATTACTATTAATGTAATATTGCGAGATGTAAAACTTACAGACTTTGAGTTAAGCTATAAATCACATTACGCATATTTTAAATGCAGGAATATTGATCATATTATAATAAAACTAGACATTAAATTTTTGAGATTTGAATCTTATATATGTTTTATCTTTGGAGATAAACAAGGTGAAATAAGAAAAATAAAAAATAATATTAGCATTCAGTTAAAAAATAATAGGTATGTAGAACGAATATTAGATTTACCATATGCTAAATTACCGAAATTAATATGTATTAAGTCATCATACAAAGATGAGAATTTAGAGTATAAAATTGAATTATTAATGCCGAAAAAATATGTTTTTGATCAAATCCTTTTATTAAAAAGGAATAAATCTGATCGTACTAAAGAAAAGGAACCAATTCATAGGACAGTAAAAATTCCAAATGTTTCTAAAGAATCAATTAGAAATTCTGCATTGTCAGATAACAAGCAAACATCTCATTGCACGGAAGAAAAAAGGAAACCTGCTACCATTGAAATTGGTATCACAGCAATAGTAATTAGTGATAATCGTAAATGTATTTACAATGAACATTCTTTGTATGATGTGGTTGCAAATATCAGAATTGCCGATTCAGATGGCAAGATAATTTTACATAAAATTCCAGCGGCTTATTGTGAAGACTGTGATAGCTATTTTGTATTAAAAGAAGACTTCGAAATCGCAAAGAAAATTGGTGTAATTTTATGTCCGGTAATAGATAAGCGATCTTATACAATGGATAAAAAATACAAAATCAAAAATAATAGTCAAAAAGAATCGCGTATACATCAACTGGGATACAACGTGCAAAAAGGCAATAACTACACAGCAAACCAACGACAAGTTGTATTAGCTAATATTGTCGAAAATACAAATATTACAACACACGAAATAATGTCGCTTATTAAAAGATGTATTAATCAACACCAAAAGCAAGCAAACTATGCTGAAGCGGTTAAATGTTGGTCACATGATTATGATTTCATGTCCTCATATAAAAAAGGCGACATGAAAGAAGTTATTATAGAAAAAATTAAAATGGGAAGATAACTGGTTTGACTAAAATGATCTATAGTAACTGTAGACACAAGTGGTGGGAGAGTATCAACTATAATTCAACATTTCCTAACACCTTTTCCTTAAATAATTTTATAATCCGATAACACTCGGCGTTGGTTACATTATTTGAATAAAGTGTGCGGACGAGCATATTAGCTATATAATTTATTTTTGCATTTTTCAAAGAAGTTTTTTCGATTTGATACATTTTAATACCTCTTTCTTAATAGGAGTAAATAATTATGAGATTAAACCCTGATTGTGTGCGGGATGTTTTGCTATATTTAGAATCTGAATTAGTGCTTAATTTAAAAAAACATAATTTTGAATCGTTAAGTTTAGATCAACTAAACAATCATTTTTCAAATATTTATACAGAAGAAGATATTTGGTATACAGTTTATAATTTAAATAAGATCGAATATATTGAAGGACAAATAAGTGGTGTGCAAAATATGAAAATGGTATTTTGCGACATCGAAAATATCACATGGGAAGGACATCAATTTCTAAATACTATTCGCCCAGTTTCGATTTGGGATGCTACTAAAAATGGCGCAAAAAAACTTGGTGTGATGTCTATATCGGCATTAAGTATGATATCAAGCGAGATAGTAAAAGAGATAGTCACACGGAAGGATGTTATAGATCGGATCCTTTCCACAGTGAAATTCGATTAATTCCGACCTTCTGGAGATTCGCGATACTTTAAATCTTTTTTTCCCGATTTAAGGTAATCTGAGAATATACTATTTAAAACAGTAGGCGGAAGAATATTTCCATCGTAATATGGTCTGTTATAAGGAAAAGGCTTTAATTTAAGTTCGCCACTATTTAAAATGTTTTTCAATATTATTACCCCCCCCTATCTAAAAAGGAAAACATAAATCATCTTCGATAATAGAATATTATTTGTACTCTACCAACATTCAAAAGACAACAGTAGATAAAAAAGCATTAGGAATTGTCGGATTTGTGTTACCCGACCAAACAGCACAAAGCACATTTGAGTGTAAAACTTGTGGATATAAGTGGTAAAGGATAGAATATAAGTATGAACCTTTCGGAATTATAATATCGGTAATTACAAAAAGTCACCGAATCAGGTGGCTTTTTGATATAGGGTTCGTTGCCGACGGTATTTTTCTCCATACATAGCTTTTGACTATTCCAATGATTATCTCTTATGCAAGCACAAGAGCGTAATTGGCATCTCCCAATCCCTATATTGACTTGTCTCTGTTACAGGGCAACTATGGCATATATTTCTTTCTAAATTTGATACATAATAGTCGGCAAATATTGTTGGAAATTGTAATATTTTGTCGTATAATATCCATCAGAGGGGGATGGATACGCATGAGAGATAACGGACTTATAAATGTGGATTTTCAACCTGTAGCTGATGTTACAAATAATTTTTTTAATAAAATAAGTGATGCTGTAGGTTGGATTGTTCAACCTAAAGGAGCACGTGCAAATAGAGCTGATGCCGAAAAATTTTTAAAAGAAGAAATCTTATCTAATAAGAACATTCCCTTATTTTATCGTGCAGCTCTTGCAAGCCAAGTCAAAATTTTGATCAAACAATATATTAATCAAAATGATATTGTGCAACTTGCAACAAAGTATTTGACTGATGTGGCAAAACCTGAACTAGTTGATGACCAATGGCTACTTTACTTTTTTGATAAATGTAAAAATGTAGAAGGATCCGACATACAAGCATTATGGGGTAAACTACTTGCCGGAGAATGTGAGCAACAGGGTACTGTATCGAGAGCATTAATTCACTCTCTATCCATTATGGATACTGAAAGCGCAAATAAATTTAAAACACTATGTAGTTTTGCTGTTAATATTACAGAGCATAATAAAGGTTTAAATTTCACAATTCCATTGTTATTCACAAAGAATGGCAAAGATTATGACGATATCTACCAAAGAAAAGGATTACATATTGCTAACATATATGATCTTGAGACATGTGGCTTAATCCATATTAACGAGAGAGGGTTTATAAGAGAATATACGCGAAATGAGACTGTGGATATAGAATATGGAAACTTTTTCAATTCTCAAAAAATGCATCGCGGAGATTATTTGTCTGTTGGATCCGTAATGCTAACTCGGGCAGGACTTGAATTATTAAATTTTACCGAGGTTAAACCTTTTAAAGGATTTGAAATTTATTTAAATAGAATGATTAGAAAATAAATTTGTATAATACAACGCAAGTGACAAATGTTAACTCGGTTGCATAGCGCGTAACAAAACCATTTATATAACTATCATACTGAACATAAAATAAAATGAGAGGATGAAACCCCTCTCATTTTATTAAGCAATATAAATAACATAATGTGGGATTATACTACCCCAATAAAAAATAATCACAAACCCACGAACGTATAAATTATAAAGTATAACTAACAAGCAGATTGCCTATAGTACAATCAATAACTTATAGGTGGGTAATATAATTGCTTATTTGTATAATAAACTAAATCCTTATAATTGTAAAGCCTTTTTAATCCGTTTTTTGATTTCATCCATATCAAATTTATCAACATTACAAATATATGTTCCACATCTTGATTTTGATATACATCTAATATCTTCACATTGCAGAACAGAATCGTATGAAAGCTTTGGGTAGTTTGATTTTCTTAGTACATAATGCCATTCATATTTTAATTGTGTCTTGGATTTGTCTTTGTATTTAATTTCTTTTGATAATGGTATTACAATAATATTACTGCTATTATAATTTATTCGATTATTTGATATTATCAAACAAGGTCTTGCCTCTAATCTGCTTTTTTCGTGTCCAATATTTTCACCAAGAAAACAAGAGTATATCGATCCTCTCGGATATTTTACTTTTTCTTGTGCGTTTTTCAAAAATTTATCTTGCAATTTTATCTTATGGGCTGTCCATCTTAATATATTTTCATATTTATTATATGCCATTGGTATTATTTCTCCGTTTATCATTGGTAACAACATAATTATATACCAATAATACAAAAATGAATAGACAAAACATAAGTTTGTATATCTTTAAAAAATTATTAGTATAACTTTAACTTCAGAGGAACCTCAGTCTCATCGGATACGAATATAGTATTTTTAATTTTTCTTCCGTAGAAAGTTTAGTAAAACTACTGGTTTTAAGAAGATGACTAGCAAAAGATTGTATGTCTTCCCAATTAGATATTGTTACTTTATATTTTATTTGCTTTATTGTTTGTTTTATACATTCTGCTTCTTGAGTGGGTAACATATGCACACCTTCTCTCGTTATTGTAGTATCAACTCATATGGTTTATAATGAATGCAACGAATACTTTATATATACATTGCGTGGGGGATAAAATCAATGAACATATTAAAACAAATTTTTAATTCTTTTAAGTCAAGCAAAGAATACCATCGCATAGTCACAGCATTCTGCGCTTTACTATTAGTTCTTGGATTAAGCACATCATCCTATTTAAACCAATTATCCCAGCTTGAAAATGAGAATATGAAATTGATTTCAACTAACCAAGATCTCGAAGATGAAATAAGCCAGTCTGAGAATGATTATAAAGAATTGAAAAATGACTATGATCAATTGGACACCAAATACAACAACCTCTCGGATGATAATGATTCGCTTAAAGCTGAACTTGAAAACTACAAAGACCAGCAAGCAACAATTGATGACCAGAATGCAAAACTTGTAGAGTTACAATCTCAATATGATTCACTCGAAAAGGAAAGAGATAGTTTACAAGCACAGGTTGACGCAAAGAAAGCTGCCGAAGAGCAAGCTGCACGTGAAACTGAGCAAGCACGACTGGCACAGCAGGAGAGCAGTAGTTATGGCTCGATTGTATATTGGGTCGCGGGAGGAGAGGTATACCATTCCACCCCAAATTGTGCAACCTTAAAAAGATCAAAAAATATTCAAAGCGGAACAATCGCCCAAAGCGGGAAGGGAAGGCCGTGTAAAGTATGTTATTAAAAGATAGAAGAGCAGGAGATTACTTCTCTTGCTCTTTATCCTTACGTGTGTTTGTAAATCCTTCCATTAGAGCAGATATAGATGTGTCAAAAACATTCACAACAATATATCTTAAAATATAAGATAATTCAACAATTACTGATGTAATATAAGTTCCAAAAAAAAGCAAATAACATCCGTACTGTGTCTTGAGAAAGATCTTTGTTTATGGCATGAAAAACAACAATTGAAATAATTACTATTAAAATTAATATGAATATAATCAAAAATTGAGCACCCAAAAAAATAGACACATATTTTATTAATTTATCTTTATGTTCTCTTTTCTTTTCCTCGTTTTTCCGTATTTCTGGAGCTAATGTGTCTAGTAACACAGAAGCATTAGCCTTTTTTATGTAATAATTAGGGTCTAAGTTGTCTTCAGACGGTAAGTCGTTTGAAGATGAAATGTGGCCATTTTTGGATTCAAACGACGATTGTAAATTAATTTCTTTAGTCTTTTTTTCTACAGCCTCTCTAAGAAACTTATCAATTTTTTCATCACTTGTGCTAAAAGCACTATTGTCTTTTGTTTTCCCCATATTATTTATCATTTGCTTTTTTATCTACAATATATGGTAAACTTAAATAGTCCAATCTTGCCGCCATAACATTGGTAGAAACTTGAAAAATCTGAGCAATATTTGATAATGGTGGAGCTACTAAATATTTACTATGTATATCTCTTAATATTTTTTCTGGAATTAAAAGCTCGCCCGCAAATTTATTAACTTCCCATTCTCTTGAATTATTGGCAGTTAAAGAGCTGCGTAATTCAATATGCCTTTTCCCTAATGTTTCAGCATGAAGACAACAATGCGCAATTTCATGAGCTAATGTGAAACGGATTCTGTTTTCTGTATCTGTTTCTCGATAAAATATTCCTAAAGTATCGTCTTTCGCAAATATTGCACCTAATATATCTCCATGTTTGTATTTCTTTATGTCTTCTATTTCGGTGAAGTCAAAAGAGATAGTTAAAATTCCAATTCTATCTAACAATCCATAAATATCAATTGGTGGGTTATCAGGAATATCGTATTTTTTTAATAATTGCTCGGCAGTCAGACCGTTTAATTCATCTAATAATTTACACATAATATCATCTTTTCCAACTGTAAAATAAATTATGTTATTATCCATTATTGCCTCCTATCAACAATGAAATAATAACAAATTATATAAGTATACAAAAAAAGAAACTTGTCACAAAAAAACGCATTATAACACGAAATGATACATAAATCAACAATTTTCTTTTTCTCTGAAACTATAATACCATGATTAAATTCCATTGTCTACAATATGTTGTAAAAAAATGTCAATAAAAGTAAACATTTAAACTAAACATTTTCCAATAAAATGTAAATTATGCCTAGCGATAATAATTAACCACTAGGCATAATTGTAAGTGCGCCAACACCGTATTACGATATTACCATATAATATGTCCAATAAAACGGACATATTATGTTTTATCTGCCTAATGGCTCACAACTACATGGTATTGAAATGAAAATCATATCTTTATCATTACATCCTTCAGCAACTTCCGCTGCCTCTATAAAGTTTTTACGATTATGATCAACAACAACCCGAAGTCCTTCTAACGCATCAAACTTCACTCCAATAATTTTGATATAGTTATTTCCCGTCATCTTTCTCCTCCGTTCACAGGATGAATATATCTTCAACTTTCACAGATAATGCGCTGGCAAGTTTTAATGCCGTAAATACTCCGGGATTTTCTCTGTTGTTATTTTCGATAGCACTGATAACTGACTGAGGAACTCCACTTTTTAATGTAAGTTGATTTTGTGTCAAATTTCTTTTCCAACGAATTTCCTGTAATCGATTCTCCAATATATTCACACACCTTTTTTAGTTAGAATGTGTAAATACAGGCCTGTTTTTACTAAGAAAATATTACCATACAAAAATATTACAATGGTGATGACTTATTTTGAAAAAACGCGTAAGTTTTTTGAGAGTGAAGTGTTATGAAGTATTATTCCAACGAGTCTTAATGATCCAATGTAATAATTGACATAATCTGACTGTTTTCGTATAATACAAAAAGCTACCCAAGTCGGTAGGCGGTTGGCTCTCTAATCGTAAGACTGAACTTACGTTCATATAAATATCCTTTCGCGGGAAATATTACGAAAGGAGGGTCATAGTAATGGTTACTTACTCTGATTTATTTACTTACACTTTGGTAATCTTTACAATTCTTGCGTTTGCTTTTAGCAACAAAAGAAAATAACCGCCCTCGGCAAAGTTCGGTTATTTTCTGATTCTTAGATATATAATTGTTCTGAACCAACCGTCTGCAATACGGGTAGCACCTTGTTTGATTTCTGAAACTATTATATAGCTTTCATTGCTGTTTGTAAAGTGAGAAAAGTGATTTAAAAAACTTTAACAAAAATATATTATTTACGAACGAAACACTTCTATATGCTCCACGTCTGAAAGCCTGAATGTCATAATTACAGATGTGTCATTAATTAATGAATCATCAATAGGGTCATTAGTAGCTATATCATATTTACCATATCCACTAATCGCAAACCAAGATTCTTCTCCGCTATCTTCATTTCCACGATATTGTCCAATAACATAATAATCTTTGCCTTTAAAATACACTTTTAAATTCGTTCCATTTTTATAATCAAAAACATCATGCCAAATATCTTCGTTGACTGTTTTATAAAAAACATGAGATAAAATCCACGCAAAAGCAGCACTTGTATAAAATAATGAAAATATAACACTTCCGACGATTGATATCCCACAACATATGGCAGATAATTCAAAAATATTACTATCAATAACAAATAGTGATGTAAAGGATAAAATTAAATAACTTAAAACACAGCTAAAAATCAAAGTGAGAGACTGAGATATTTTCCTTCCGCACAAAAGGGTAAAAATTATTAGAGATAAATACCCCGGAACAAAATATTGTAATATTTTTGGAATGTTATCTATAAGAGTTATTAATTCGTTAATGTCGTGCACCTCCATTGTTTCTATTTTTTCCAGTCATTTTATTTACATCTACAGGACTGGTATTAGGAGTTTGCGTATTACCATTCACTTTGGATCTTCGTTCAATAATTTCAAAGTTTATCTTTCGTGAGTCTTGTTGTTTTTTATTCTGTGGCATAATATATCCTCCGTACAAATAATATACAATATTATACAGAAGATTTCTTTAAAAATCAAAACTATTTCTGTTTGCAAGCCAGAAATAGATTGTGTGATATGTACTAAGCAGGGCAGTAGTAATAATGTTCGCATCCCTGTTCGCTTCTTATGGTTTACCCATAGTAACGGACTGTATTTTATAGCCAATAACACAAACATGCCTGTGTTACGCTACACCTTGTCAGCCTCTCGCGCGATATATTAGGAAATCACACTTTCCATCTTTCATATACCGCGTCGGTGATCGCCATTTTCATATATAATATATACTTATCCCATCTGGAACACACATGAAAGTGTGCTTTTATTGCATCCGTCTGGCACCATTTCTGGCTGATAGCTTCCCCCGATATTCGGTGATTTAGATCTTTGAGATCAAGGTTCGTCAGATCAATATGCGATTATGTATTTCTGAACACCCTCTACGTTAATTGCAAGCGTTGTTATGCAATCTTATAGAAGGGGGCATTGATAACTATGACATGAAACTTATCGTAATTAAGTTTACCCGAACCACTTTTTGTAGCCTGATATCCGCCTAGAATACCAAGCAATGTAGGAATTGCGCCCAAAGTAGACGATCCCTTATCAACAACATTGATTAATCCTGTTAGTGCATTTGTAGCTGTAATAATTGTATCTGAGTCTACAAAATTTTGAATAAAACCAGTCCAAGCATTAGAAAGTTTATTAAGGCTACCTTCCCAATTATTGGCACTCTTTTCAGCCTCGATTGCAGCAGAACCAGTTCCTTCCGAATAATCCACAAGCATCTTCTCATAATCAGACCAACCGGAAAGCAAACTTGATAACTTATTTGCCTGATATTTTTGTCCAATATTCGTAAGAATCTCTGTTCTTAATGGATCGGATTCTTCTAAGGTATTAAACACGGCAGCCAGATCTTCCAATATCTCAATTGGATTACGCATTTGTTCCACGCCATTAACAAGCTCGGTTTGAGCAACGCCGATTTTCTTGAAAGTACCTGCAATTTTTGCATTATTTAAATTAGTTACATTTATAAGAAGAGATTTGATTGCGTTACCAACCTCATTACCACCCGCTTTTGTGCGTGATTCAATTGTACCAATCATGGCAGATAATTGATCTTCTGCAACTCCGAGTTCAGACGCCATAGACGCAGCCTGAGTAGTAGCCTCTGCCATGTCTTGCATACTTACACTATTACGGTTTGTAATTGAGTTCTGTCCATCAAGTAATGTATTTAGATTTTGAACATTACCGGCATATTGATAAGCAGCATTTGATGCGAGAAGATAACTGTTGGCCATATCAGCATCGAGATCACCGGCAGCTTGTGTTAAAATACTCAACTGAGCCATTTGCTCTGCTTGTTCACCATAGTAACCTGATCGGCTCATCTCCTGAATACCTAACAAATAATCTGATGCAGTTTTACCCCATTTACTTGCGGCATCAAAAGCAGACTCGCCAAGAGCATTAATCTCAGCGGTGGTCAAATCAGATGTCTTGGAGATTTCAGTAAGAATACTGTCGACTTCTTTTAGTTCATTAATAGAATTTCCTATTGAAGATACAATTCGCTGGATACCACCATACATTTGAGTGAATTGAAAAATTTGACTAAATGCACGTTTAGTTTCGGTATAAAAACTTTTGCCTGTTAAACCCTCTGCTTGCGCTTCTGCGGTTATACTTCTAAATGTTTTATTTAATGTATTTAGTTCATCCTTTGATGTGGCTGCTGCCTGTGCATCGGCTAATTCACGGAGTTGTTGTCCATATTTTTTTGCAGCTTTTGTATTGCTCTCTAGCCACGCCAATGTTCTGTTAGACGCAGTTTTTGCATCTAAAGAACTAAATGTTGAGGTGGTAGTTTTCATAGTATTTGATAAGTCTTTTGCTTTTGCATCAAGAACTTCTATCTTGTTAGCCGTTTTTTCTGTGATCGAACTCAATTGAGTTATTTGTGTATCATTTAAATCTTGTTTTAAAGTCGAATATAATCCGCTATATTTGTTTTGCAGACTGTCAATTTGTTTAGACAAAACTGATATTTGATTAACATTCTTATCAGGATTTAGTTCAAGATTGGCCTTTTGAATTTTCAGACGGCTTATTTCATTAGCTAGACTTTTTAATTTTTGAAAATCTGATGTTAATGAACTGACTGCCGACTTTGCACCAGATGTATCCACACCAATTTTTGGTTTCGCATTGGAAATCTGTTTCAATGTAGACAGAATTTGAGATAACTCTTTCCCATCACCAGCAATCTTAACTGTTATATTTTTATTTTCTAGTTCTTTTAACTTTTGTTTGGCTTCGACTAAAGCGCTATCATTTACTTTGACATCAACTTGTGCTTCATACTGACTCATCCTATAATATTCACACTCCTTCCGGTTAAAACACATAACAAATAGACGAGCATATTTGCCCGTCTATTAATAAACATATTTTTATAACACTCCAATTAATTGGATGTAAAAAATGCTCCAAAACATTCATCTAAAATGGCAGGTATTTGAGATTCGAATCTTTTAAAATACCCATGATTGCCAATCGTTTTTGAATGTCCTTCCTCAGTTGCATTAATTACCTGTGCCCCGCTATACAATCCCGTACTATAAGAGATTCCTTCATTCATGTACACAACAAAATGTTTATCTTTTTTTCCGCCAGAAACATTAGTTGCATCTGGTGAATTCAATAATTCATAAGTGTGGATATAATATTTGGGCTTACTAGTTTCATAATTAGCAACTTCCTCCTGTAGTTTTATAAGCATACGTTGCCTTGACATATTTGCAGCATTTTTTGCGTCAGCGCATATTTGATTAGAAATTTCAGTAAAAATATTAGCCATTAATCTCACCAGAAGAATCTTGTGTGGAATGTTCCAAGTTATGTATATAATCTTTAAGCTCAGTTATTTTTTTATCTTTATCATCTATGATTTCAGCGGTTTTGTTATCAAATTTGATTGCGTCTTTAAATATTTTTGAAAGTCCGTCAGGATTAATGTCTATATCTGAATCTGAAATTTTTTTCAATGCATCCATAACAACTTTATAATCAATCTCTTTGAATGCGCCTAAATCAAAATTTGAAATTACCGATCTAACCGTATTAAGCAATTCTACAATAGAACTTTCAATTGAATTAGAATGAATTAATTTTTGACAAATAAAATCTACCTTTTTTTGTACATTGTTTCTTACAAAATTCATAATGGAAACATAGGGAATGTTTGTCTGTGAAACCGACCCATTATCCTTTTCGTAAAACTTTTGTACGATCTTCGATAATGTTTTATCTTTCATAATTGACTGATAAATAATGTCATTATTTTCAAAAGTTACACCCTCAACAAAATACAAAACAATGGCTTCAATCTCAGCAGACATTTGATATTCAGGTGTATAGGTCACTTCATTTGCTTCATCAATTTTAAAGTTACTTGCAGTAATATATTCGATTGCATTTATTTCATCTATAAAACTAATATCATCTTTTATTTTCACATTTTCTTTAATCATATTTCAGAAACCCTTTCTTTTAATTCGACATACATGTCTATCATGTCTAAAATGTAATCTATATTTGGGGAATTATGTACCAAACTATAATAAGACCATATATCGTCATATTCATCTAAATTGCGATCTCTAATTAATTCATCGTATGTTTCATATAGATGATGAGAAATATCTTCAATCTCTTTTTTTGTAATAAACAAATTTCCGTTAAGTAATTTCTCAAACTTTCTTTCAGAATACCCTAATTGTTCCGTTAATTCATTTCTGGAAATACCCTTGTTTCTCATGTCAACTAATATGTTCAATCCCAATTTTCGATACCTGTCCATATCTAAGATCCTCAATACAAATATTTTGCTTCGTAGTTATATTCTCTTTTTAGTATTTGATTTTATTAATTAAAAAAAGGACTGTGCTTAACGCACAATCCCCTTAATAAAAAACTGATTTATATAATTTTAAAGGTTATTTCTTTAGAGATTTCCCCTCAAGAAATGCTTTGATTTCATCCATGCTCTTTCCAGAGTTAGCAATCATTTGCACTATTTCAGCTTTCTTTTTTATTTCTGCTTCTTCTGCCATCTGTTCATCATAACGCGCCTTATCCTTTTTCAACATCTTAAGGTGTATTCTTTCTGTTTTTATATCTTCAGTTAGCTTTTTAATTTTTTCCTCGGATGTTTTGATCAATGCGTCGTAATCTTTTTCTGCAACTTTTTTACGTCTTCCTGCCATTACTATTACCTCCTAATTATAGTGTATTTTATTTTGCCTCAAGAATAACACCAAATAGAAGAGTAGTAAAGAGGGAAAATGAAAATAATTTAATTAGCAAAGACCATGAATTTCCAATACCATCCATTGCAATCCCACATTTCATAATAGTTACCATAAGATTGGTAAACTATATGATCGATTTGTGGAGAAGAATTTAAAATCATTATATATAAATGCGATGGAATATGATTGTTATTTTGTTTCATAATACGACAAATTTCCTCAGATGTCATAAACACATCTCCAAAAGAAGCTTATCAATATCATAACGATATCTAGTACGTTTTCTTTCATCTTTTATTCTAATAGGATTCATTTGCAGCACATCATTATAATTAATTGATCTTTTAGACAGGGCAGAAGTATAATTGAGAAAATCTTCAATATTTACAAAAAATGTTGCGTTGTTTTTGTGACGAAAATTAAAAATAAATCCACATATTACATTTTTAAAACTGCTCCATTTTTTTAAACCTAATATTTGGTTCCTTTTAATTTGAAAAGTATGTTTTTTACCATCATTTTCAAAATCTTCACGCCAATAAGATAGTGAAGATTGCGTTGACTTTAATTCGGCTGATAATAAATTTTGCCGAATTGTATCAAAAACAATGAAGTCACATTCATTATTGGAAGTAAATCGTGTATTTGCTCCACCTGAAAATGAAGCTGCGTTGTCATTCAAACGTTTACACCAACAATATTCTGGAATAGATTTTTTGAAATCATCTTCAAATAATTTGCCTGGATTTATTTATCTCACCTCAAATCTGCGATATAATAATACAAGAACATATGGAGATATTAGTTATGAACGAATCTCAAGCGAAAACATTAGCACATGAATTGACAATTGAATACATTAGGGCTAACAGGATATGTTTGAATGATACAAAAGATAAAATTCCTAATATGGTTGATAATATAGCCAATGTGAATTATAGATTCTACGAGGCTATAATCAACAATAAAACTTTACATAAATTATACTAGAATCTTATCAATAATAGTAGAATCAGCCACATACTGTTTGCATGTTTCAAAAAGAATCTGTGACTGTTTTACAGTAATCTTGGATTTTTTACATATATATAACATCTTGTTAAGTAACTTGTAGAATAATTTTTCGTCCATATTTTTAGGAATTGAATATGGCAATCCGTTTTGTGTACATGATTGAGCATATTTACAATCGTATCTTTCTTCATTAAACATAAATAATACCATCTTTCTCTATAATTATAATAGGGTGGAAGAGCAGTGATCCAGTATATACTCAACCACCTATTATGTTCTCATCACACTACTGGATTCTGTCTGATGAAAACATACAAAATAATGGCAGCTCCATACCAATGAAACTGCCATTTTATCATGATTCGTTTTTTAATTTTGATTCTACGGGTAAGACGGGAAGATTATCAATTATGTAATTGAATTTCGCATCTCTATTGTGATTTCCGAGACAACCTTTGTATGCATTATGAAGTGAAATAAATTCATCTAACTCATCTGCCGGTATCCCTTGTAATCCAATATATTTATCAAAACGCCTGTCTATTTCTGCACCTAACAACTCACGATTCCCGACCATAACGGCATTAATTAGTTGTTCTCTTTTCGCAGAACCATCAGCAATAGACTTAATGCCGTCCGTTAATTCTTTTTGTATCCTAAAACTTTGCTCTCTGTCATGTATACGATTTTCAGCAAATTGATCAACTTGACATTGTATTTCATTAATACAATCATGTATTTCCTGAGACAATATTTTAACACCATCTTTTATTAATTGATCATGTTTAATAGATTGTTCTACACTTTTATCATGTTGTAATTGTAAGGATGCGAGACTTTCAGATGTTTTAATTAGCAATTCACGTTCCTTATCGCGCTTTGTAGTGATTCCAAATTTCTTCTTGAACTGTGACCACAATTTTACGAAACATAAAATGCATGATGAGATGATCGGAATTGCTATTAATAATGATGTAATTATATATTTCCAATCTATATTTATTATTGTAACAATATCATCTGATTTCATGTTAAACTATCCTTCAGTATTCGTTGTACCTTTATATGTATTCTTCAGATTTTCAATTACTTCTTCGACTTGTTCCACAAGGAACTCCCCATCCTTAATTCCATCTGTAATTTGCTGCGCAATCTGGCTTGGTTTTGACACATTAAAGTTTTTGTAAATGCCATATCCGGCTGATGCGACAAGGAAGATTGTAGAAATAACATTCGACACATCCTCGTTTGTAATAGGAAGTGTCTGAATACCGAAAATCTGTAATACAGCATTAATCAATGCAACAGCGATGACGCATACACGAATCACTGCATCTGTTGTCAAACCACTTAAATTTATTTTTTTCATACTTAGTTTCCTCTCATATTATAATTCATGTTTACTTCACGAACCGTGCAATTTATATGTATCTTTTTCTGTTGAATACGAAAACAAGATTATTATCTCCGCCACATTGCTTTCTTTGTACTCTTTGACTTTTCTTTTTTACTGCCACTATTTAAATGTTCAATCTGATTGTTAATTTTGTCAACTGCATTTGCGATATCAGTTGGTGTGGCATCTTCAGTTAAATAATCATTCAGCTCATCCTTTGTTTCTTCTAAAACGTCCTGAACTGGTTTTTTCATAAGTTCTTTTATTTCCGAATTAGACTTGTCGCTTCGTTCAGGTAATAAATCTATTGTGTGATTCTTGGAACGTGCATCTAAAACCTGTTTTTGATATTCTGTCCAACACTCAAATGAGCAAGCAACAGATCGCCAATTTTCGATTCTATCACAGTAATCACAGGCATAATAATGCTTTCGCCCACCATCAACACCTCTATGACAATTTGAATTTTTACAAATATGATTTGGCTTTCTCTCTGACATACATTCCTCCTCTATTTAATAATACAAAAAAAGGAGTGCGCACAATTTATTTAGTGACACACTCCGAAATGTATAAATTAAACGTCGGACACATCAGTCATATCATACTTGTAAAGTTTCCACAAGGACTGAGAACCGCATGTTGTCATGCCATCAATTGATAAACTCTGTACGGCCGCCTGATCACCCATCTGATAATTAATCTCACCAGAAACCTTACCTGCGGGAAGAACCATTTGTAACGGAACATCCTTTTTTGTACAAATATCTGTAAACCATCCATCTACATATACAGCGACAGTTTCAGAAAATTTATCTGCATCATTATCAAGCTCTGAGTATTCAGTAAACATCGGAAAATATTCTACATAAATTTTTTGTCCCACTGTAAATTTTCCAGTAGGAAGTGCGATTTCTTTTGTATCAGGAGTATAAGCAAACTCACTTGCGGTTGACGTTGACCCCTGAATAACAGCATTTAATCTATCCGGGTCGCCCGTCTCGTCAACAGGATAAATAAATTTAATCTCATTTCCGGCAACACCGGTTGCTTTGTGTGTTGTATGGGCTTTGTCGTCAGCCTCTACAGTAAGAACCTCTGAAAACATAATGTCAGATCCATTTTCAACCTTTGATAATGTTCCACCTGTCTGCGTTTCCAGATATCCAATATCAATAGAACCATTATCGGCTGTAATGCCCGCAACCTTATTAACATCAAAACCGGCAAGATGTGTTCCGTCTTGTCCATCAGCCCAAATTGTTTCAGATGAACCAGTAATTGTGGCTGTTTTTAGATCAGAGAGGATAAACTTGTTTTTACCAGTTTCAATATCTCTACCAGTAATTTTCCTAATTTTCTTTAAAGCGTATTTCATTTTTAACCTCCTAATAAAAAAACACCGATCTATAAAGACCAGTGTATACTATTAAAATTAATCGATTTTTTATCGACCGTTCCTGAATATAAGCCGTGCATTGTATTATTATAATTTAACAGCTTATTATATTTGTTAACTCCATCTATTAAATCGTAAATATGTAACCTGTTTCTATTAAATGGTGTAATTCCACCGTTGCAACACCATGTTATAGAAGATAACATGTTACCAATTCGATTTGATTTTTTATTGTCATCTGAATCAAGATTTTTGTTTTTCTTTTTTTTTATTTTTTCGCGCTCATCTTCAATCAATATTTGCTTTGCGAAAGCATTTTCAGGATTAATTCGATCAACATTATATATTCCATTACATAATTTTACAAAAGAAAAGATATAATCATAACTTTGTTCATCACAGATAAATTCTCCGCTTTTAGTACACACAACACTTTTATCATCGATATTAACGACTAAAAAATCATCTACATCTATAAAAAATTTAAATGCCCGAAAGTATATATCATTTTTTATTATTTCATTAATATCAGTATCAGGGTTATTATTCAAATACTCACTGTATGTTTTCATCCTATCCTGATATAATAACAAGAATAATTTAAATGGTGTGGTGGATTCATAATCAAATCCATGATCGTCTAGATAAACCATATAATCGTATGGATCAGTTAAAAATATATTAATCATCGAATAATATATTTCCTCGCTATACAATCCATTGTGCTCTGTATCAAGCGACATTATTTCATGAATTGTAGGATGCTTAAAACTTAGCGTGTCTGTTAAAGGTAAATCATTTCCGCTTTGTAAAAAACTAATAGGTATTAAATTTTCCGATTCAATCATTTTTACATGCATCGGAGTTAAAATCTTCAACAGTAAAGATCATTTCTCTGCCCCTATATGTATTATTAATATTTACCTCACAGTCAGATGAAAGCACCATTTCTCCAAATCCAAAATCGTCACGAGTGTTAAATAGCGATTCAACAACTTCGCTCATTAGATCAATTCTTGTGCCATTTGCATTTTGAACTTGCATTATATCTTGATGACAGAAAATCAATATATAAACGCGGACATTCTTATACATTTTATCGATACGTCTTGGGAAATCAACTTTAAGAACTACATATGATTTAGCTTCGGTTTGTGTTTCTGGAATATAGTAGAAAGGGAAAATATTTTTATAGACTAAACTTTCGGATTCTTCGCATACACCATCAACCACATATGCGTCATCAATTAATGATACCAGCTTAGGTGAGTTGGTGAGCGTTGTGATAATTTTCTGTTTATATCGAATTACTGGTGATGCAATAATACACCAACTCCCTTCTATATTATACTGGTTATTTTTAAATCCATATATTTTGATACTGTTTTATCTTTTGCCGAAAAAACAATTCTTACAATACCACCAATTACAATCGGATCATTTAATACTCTAATTTTAAGTGTATTTTCATTAACTGTATACTGAACATAGTCTAAAAGTTCATCAACAACGATTACATCCCAAACTCCAATATCATTGATTATTTCATCGGGTTTACTTCTAAAAACACCAGTAAAAGTCTTATTTGTTCCTCCGGCTTTTAATTCGGGGTCGTTCTTGTATAAAATTTCGGCAAACAAATCTGTAGTTTCATCAGGATCAGGTGATTGAGATGGTTCATCAATAGAAGAGGACGGTATATAGTCACACAATCCGATATCTGGCCGATCTGTTTCTGGATTTAATTGATCTTGTGTTAATGTTATTTTGCATAATCCATTTCCATAGTTATTTGATATTGTATCGTTTTGTGTAACTTTAAATGGTATTGAATAGTCTTTACTTACAAAAAAGCGCAGCGGAGTACGAATACCGATTGTTTCGGGAGACAACTGTACGGTAACCATATGTTGAGCCGAACCCAGTGTCATAGTTTTATCACCAGATTCTCCAGAATTATACTGTGTTGAATTTATATCACTACATGGGTATTCAATAATTTCTCCTGCAAGATTTTGCCAACGTAAAAACCAATTACACATGGTTAATTTACCGCTAATGTAAATATCGTTAACATTAAAAAGTTCTGTGCAAATCCAATACTGTTTTAATTCATCATTAAAATAATAATATCCAATATCTATATTGGTATCGATTTGTACTTCAAATTTAGTAGTAAATCCATTTGCAGCACTATATTTGCGGTCAAATAAACGAATATCAATTTGTTCATCCTTATGCGGATTTACACCCGGAATCCATAAAAACATCGTTTCGCAATAAGAAGGATCATTTTTGAATTCAAGTGACAGAATGTGTTTGGCATCTTTGATTTTAGCTTGTCTACTGTTTTCACCATCTAACATGGTACGAATTTTAAAATTATCGTATCCGCTCATTAATGTTTTCCTCGATTGATAACAGCATCAAAAATAGAAGAAGATGGATAAGAATAATTAATCATAAGCTGATCATTTTCATCTTTGTACATTTGCCGTATTTCTTTTACCTTTCCCAATGTATCTTTATTATCATATTTATGGAAATCTGTGGAAGACAAATGTGATTTTAGCATTTCTCCAGTTCTAATATAATTGGCATCGAGATAGCAGATAACCATATAATTTGATAAAATCTGAAAATTCTTTTGGGAAAGTTGAAAATTAAATTCTCCGAGTTCATCATCTTTGTCATACAAATCTTGGGGACACCCAGAGAACATAATAATTGCAGGTTCTAAATATTCCAAGATGACACCAAACGCTACATCTTCGCTCAATTCTACCAATCCATAATCTTTAACTTTACTAAAAACGCTATCGCACAAGTCATGGTAAGTGGTGTTTTGTCCCAAGATTTATCACCCGCCTTTATACTGTGTCACTGAGATCGTGTTGTAATTTATTTTCAAGCAGTTTAATAACATTAATATCCGTAAGTGTCTTGTTTTTGATCATTTGACGGGATTTTGATATTAATATATCACGCATATTTACATCAAGCGCATGATCAACGACTCTTGATATTGTACCAATGTTTGATTTAAATAGTTTCTTTAAATTACTTATTTGTGCTACATCTTCATAAACTGTTTGTAATCGGAATTTTTTAACAGCCCTCTCATCTAAAAGTAGTACAAGTGGCTTGTTAAGATATGAACGTTTATAATTGTTCATTTCATTAAGTTCAGCAACAGTCATGTACTCAATTGCTCCAATTTGATTCCAACGATATATAGCATTTGTGCTACGGGCTTTATATGTTAATCCACCAAATGTAATTGATTTAACTGGGATTACATCATCTAATGACAATCCGACATCTCCAATTTGAACATCATCATCCATAGATTCATCAAGTTCATCAACTGCATCAGAAATTGAATTGATTAAAGAATTTACATCATGTGGAACTTCTGTTTCATTTGAAATTTCAATATCATCACTTTCCAGAAGATCATTGTCATCAAAAAGAGTTTCAGTAGTAGTCTGTTTCTGGATCTTTTCAATCAATTTATCCTTCTTACAATTTCCAACAGATATCCCAAGATCTTTTGCTACTTCTTTTAATTCTGTAATAGACATGTTTTCATAATTCATTTAATTAATATCCTCCTTTGATTTTAGCCTTTCCCATAGCTTAATTATGTGATCTATACGATCAGATTTTTGAAAAGCATAATAAGTCAAATTGTTGTTTTTGTTCCTGCCTTTAAATAAATAACTGACACCTTGACTTTTTATGAAATAAGCTAATTTGAAGGAATAGCAGTAAAAAATATTCTTATCTTGCATAATCCCTCCGAAAAAACAATACGGTGCCTAAACATTATTTAGACACCGTATTGTTTGAGATAAATTTATTCAACTGTATATTTTCCGAAAAGGCTTGAAAGCACTACGGCATGTCCAAGTTTTGTCTGAATTTGTGAATCGACTGTTTGATCATGTGTCATACTTTCGTCAAGATCCCTTGCCCGCGTATCTCCTTCAAAGAACAGCTTGATAGGACGCTCCATATCAGGAAGAACATAGATAGATTTATTATCAACCTTGAAATCATAAGTCCCACGAATAAATGTCTGCGGAATTTCGATAGCAGTTACACCAAGTCCTGTAAGATTAAGAAGAGCACCAGTAGTAGCTAATTCTTCTTTCTGTCCTTGAGAGATCCAGTTGGAATCAACCCCATCAGCAATTGCCGCAAGTGCTGTTTTAGTTCCACACAATACTACATTTTTTTGAGAGGCAATCTGTACCCTCTGAATAATATCAAGCATTGTCTCCTTTACATATGCGCCAGTTTCTTTAAATGCTTCTGGGAGATATGTACCGATACCATTAAAAGCAGCAAAAATTCTACCGTCAATTTCTCTCTGAAATGCAGCTTGCATTTTTGTCATCATTTCAGAAAGAGTAATTGTTCCGTTTAAAAATTTCTCAAAATCATCGTATACACGAATATAAATCCATTCTGTCGGAACACTAAAAGAACGTTTTTCCTGTAATTTCTGACGCTCTGTATCCCAATGATTTCCTGAGAATCTTGAAGCAACAAGAATACCATCCTGGTCAATTACGTATTCATTCTTATCACCAAGAGCACCATTTTTTGTTTCAACAAACTGATTGTAGAACGGTGAACTTTCCCATGCGTTTGGAAGATTTGTTGTAAGAACATTTTCCATTACGGTAAAGATTTCATTTTTATGATTTCTCCATCCCTGCCATGTAAGTTTTTCCTCGCCAAGAATTTCAAAAAAAGCCTCTCTGACTGCCTGATCCGTATATTTTGTTACATTTTCATCAGCAAAAAGTGCAACTCTATTAGAAAGGCTGTCATTCATCAGGTTTGTAATATCTTTTAAAGTACCCATTTTTTACCTCCTACGCTACGACTTCAATCGTATATTTCTTCATAATTTCGCCAACGGCATATCCATATCCGGATACATCTACCCCACCGGAACCAACACAAAACGGGAAGCCAACGTCTTCGACCATTATTACCTTCAGTTTTGGAGAACCACCATCATCTTTTACGTATTTTCCATTTTCAAACTTAACGCCGTCGCCTTTCACAAATGGAACATCAAGATCAAGATTGCATACCTTGAATTTCATGTCTTTTTCGAGACGATATGCTCGAAAAGCAACACCTGCTTCGTTAATATAATTTTCCTCATTTCTGTCGGTTGCTTTGTATACTTCGTAATTCCATGCAGGATTTGCTACAAGATACATCCCACCAGTGTAATCATCACCTGCTTCATAAACACTATTTTCACCGTCGATAAGATCACCCTTACCAACAATCGCGCCGTTCTCAATGTCAGCATCTCCTTGCAGAGAAAAGCAAACAGATTTAGGCACAAATGTAGTTTCTACAACCATATAACCGTTTCTAGCCATTACTAGTACCTCCCTAATTCATAAACTTGTCCAACAGGTCACCATATCTGTTGACAGCATTATTTGTTCTTTTATTATTGGATAAAGTAGTTGATACTGGAGTATAAGAGAAATTAGACTTTGTTTGATTATCCATTACAGATTTTCCAGCCATCAAAGTGAGTTCTTTCTGAATTTCATCAGTTGATTTGGAATAGTCAAGACGAGCTTTGTAAATTAAAAATTCTGGAACCTTTGCCAGTTTCTTTGAAAATTCAGTAACAATTGCGTCAACATCATTTTTATGTTCTTGCTTTTTTCTTTCGGATTCAGCATTTTTGAATACAGATAATTCTTCAAGAGCAGCTTTATAATTTTCATTCAACTCATTGTATTGTGTTTGAATTTCTTCAATACGATTATCAAAATCTTTGGCAAATGCTTCCATGGATTTTTCAGTTTTTTTCTCTGCCTCTTGTGAAATCACCTCAGAAATACTAAATTCTTCAAAACCTTCGTCAGTAATTTTTTCACATGCAGATAGACTCATTTCACATTTAGAATCAAAGTCAATTACAAGAGTTTCATCCCCGTCATCAGAAGTCAAAGCATAATTAAATCCATAAGCCTTGTAATCTTCTAGATCAAGAACAAAAACTTTCTCGTCGGAAACATTCAATAATTTATACTTATTATTTTCCGTCTCGTTGATTTTAATTTGTGAAAGAGTCTCAACAAATTTTGTGAAATTCATTTGTTTCACTCCTTCCTTAATAGATTGTTTTTGGGATTTATTTTGAGACTTTTTATATTCATCAAGCATAAGTGTGAATTCCTGCCTAAAAGAATCTTGATTAAATGAATATGACTGAATCTTTTCCACTCGACAAGATGGAAAGCAAGGACGGACATTTTTTTTACTGTCATCAGATTTATTTAATAAACATAAAGCCGAAAAAGTAAAATCATCAATTGCGTATATATCATCATCTTGCCAATGTCCTTTGTTAATGATTAATTCACAGCTTTGATTGAAATATATATCATCGCTATATGCGGCATCCATAATATTGAACCGACCAGTCCAAAGAATAATATCCATTACAACGTATGTATTGTATGTAACCCCATCTGGCTCCAAGACAGTTTCTTTACGTATATTACATGATTCTGGTATTGTTCCAAATGGTATGCACTCATTTACAATCTCTACGTTTGTATTTGTAATAACCCATTTACAGTCATGTCCACCCACACGCCATTTGCTATCTTCATCTTTGTATAAGTGTGCAACAACTGGCTTGTTATAAAATTCACCACGTGCTATAGCGTTATCAATGGATTTGACTGTTATATTGGAACCATTTACATTATTACCGCTGGCTAAAGCGTAACATTTACATTTTATAAATTCTGAATTGATAATTTCGAATTCGGACAGTTTGGATGTAAATGTTACAGTTTGATTTTTCACAACATTCTTCAATCTTTTCCTCCTTCCTAAAAGTTCATATATTTACTATAAAAATAAGAACTCTCTCCATATTTTGAATTGAGTTCTTTAAGTAAACATTCATCTTCAATAAATTGAAACACTTCTTTGTCTCCAATGGTGGTTTTAATATATTTGAATCCAAGAGAACAAAGATACTCTGCCTTTTCTATATCTGCAACATTAACTAATCGCATTAATTCCTCCTTAAATTCTATTATCAGGATTATTAGTATCATTTTCCCTAGTTGTTTCTCCCGTTTCTGATAAATCACCATCATCAACTTGTGGACGCCCAGTATCACTATTTCCAGACTGTGTATATGAAGATTTCAGTGGTTGCATAAGATCAAACACATCTTTAAATATGCTTTGTTCCATAACAGTATTTCCCAACATAGTTCCCGGAGACATTCCAATTGCTGCACAAACACGCTGCTTATTCGGAATACTTGACTGAGCAAGTTTTAACTCAGAATCAATAACATCCTGTTGATTAAATATCGTAATATCCAAAATCCTATACGCAAACTGATATGGTTTATATACAAAACCTCTTAGTTTCATTTGCAGTCCAATCCAATTTTCAATCATCCTATAAATCCTGAAAACATCACCACTGTCGTTTGTTATGCTTAATTTAAGCTCACTACCTGACGTTGATCCTGACATTAATGATTGCGATACACCAGTCTCAGCAAACGTCCAATTAACTGCTTCAGAAACCTTATCTCTATCATCCGAATTTGTAGATGAAAATTCTACAGAATCAACATCATCGGGATAGGGTAGTACTCCTATATTACTTTGCACAACTTGAAGTGCAGTTTGAATAAATGGAGAAATAACAGGGTCGTCCATAGTAAGTTTTCCATCTTTTGTTGGCACCTTTAAGACTAACAATTTATAAGCATCATTAATTGCTTTTGTTTTTGAAAGATCTTTATATTCATCAATTAAAAGAACATCAGCAATCATCGGAAAAAATGGTGGAAACAGATGAAGAAAATTATTATAATATTTAACACAAAATGAATTTTCATATGGAATATCAACAAGATTATTAAGGCTTATTTCTTCAGATGCGGTTAATAATTCTTGCAACCCGGATGGAAGGGAATCAAAATATGAGTTTGTGAGCAAAGAACGATTAATAGCAAATTGATATACATTTCCATTTACTAATCCCCGTATTTCGCAGTATTGGGGATCTATGAAATAATAGCTAATATCAGTCTCAGTTTCTACCACATATGCGTAACAGACATCATGTAATAGGAGTTGATTAATGATAGAGTTTATATTATTAGACATGTTGAATTTTGATGCACAAGAACAAAATTTAAGATAATTCTTTTTTAATGTATCCGATTTGATCTGCGAAAAAGCAGAAGCATTTAAAAATTCTGTGTCCACGTAATAATTGGCTTTTGCCATATTAGAAAAATAATCTATGATCCTTCTAACATACCCTGATCTTTGATACATATAATTCATCAGGCGAATTATTTGTTTCCCATACCGTTCTGGATATTGGCACATATTTAAAATTTGTTTTCGTGTAAACCCGAGAATGCGAGTGGGACGAATATTATTTTTTAATGAAAGTTCTGACAATACCAATCTTTTCAGAGAGGCAAAATCCATAGTATGAGTCTTAGAACTTACAAAATCATCAAAGGACTTTTTGTCATTTTGATATATATCTTCCAAAGTGTCCATAGATGATTCTTCTTGAATTTGTGTTACATGAGATATTTTTCCTCACCTTCTTCCTATTGATATATCGAACTAATAGATGGTCTTCTGGCATAAGAAGTAATAAGCTGTGTATTCATAGAATTTGTCTTTCTGTAAATGTTTTTCTTATTATCTTGTTCCATTTCACATACAACAGCCAGTCCATACATCAAACTGGTTGCCCGGTCTCTTTTATTACTCTTAACAATCCTTGTGTATGTCATTTTTTCTTTGTCTGTAAAATCCTGTTTAATATTACTTAATTCGCCTTGTAAAATATCGTGCTCGATATGCTGTTCGTATTCTTCAAATGATATTTTATTAGTTTTGTATAATATATCTACATCATTAGATTGACTTAATAATTCTATGTTTTGATTTTCAAAACAACCTTTCATATATGGATAATAAAGGTTCACAAAATTATTCATACCATGTATTGCACGAATAATGGGCATTGCATTATCAATGATTTCCATACTGTCATTATCATCGTCTTCAATCAATGGTGGATATTCGATAGTTTTTCCGGTTTTCTCATCTAAATATTCCCATGCTTCATAAAACATGCTTGGTAAACCGGCTCCCGCACCTTGAACATCTATTACAAGTTTCGATGTATTTGGAAATTTTACATGTAAAAGTTCTCTTAAAAAATCTCTTTGTTTGTTGAGAGGAATTCCATTTACGACTTTTGTATAAACAACTTGCTTTAGATATGTTCCATCAGATTTTAATTTTAATTTTATTACATGAGTACAAGAATTGTCAGAGCCATTTTTATCAGATACAGCGACATCATGTGTGATAATGTATTTTGATAATGATTTTTGAGGCTGCTCAAATTCACTTCTTGTCAAAGTACGACAAATATCTGTCAATTCATAAGGGAAATAGCTTTCACCACTCGATCCAACAAAAGTGCCTTCAAACTCATATGCAAACTTGTCCTTTGTCATTTGAGGTTTTTGTAACTCTTTTTCTATATCATCTTGATCAAATAATCCGGCTTGAACACCAACCTGATATGGAAAACAAATGGCCATGTAATCTTTATTTCCGGATACCATTTGAGTATAATGATATTTAAACCGTTCATACAATTTGCTTGTTTTTAAATAAGCAGAAGAGATAAAAATAACTTTTCCTTTTTCTGATTTAGACCAATTAATAGCATTTGCTCTTTTGGTCTTTGTCATAGGAATCAGTATTTCCTCAATAATATTGTCCTTAACCAGTCTTGCCTCATCAATTAATATGTATGAGAAACGCCACGATCTTGCTGAATCTCCACCTCGATCTTGCGCCAATGTAATTGCACGAATTTCGCTTCCGTTTTTAAACTCAACAACACAATCTCCGTCATTGGTCTTAATAGGAAAATTGATTTCACGTGCAATTGTTTCATTTTTAGAAAGTTCACCTTTGATTTTTTGAATTATTACATTTCGAGCCTGTTGGGAATTCCCACTTGCAATTCCAAGTTTAATATTAGGATATAAAATTGCAGTGCATATATAAAATACAGCTACAATCCAAGATTTTCCTATACCACGACAAGCAATAAGCATCGAATTCTGATATCTGGCCATTGCTCGTAATATCAATCTTTGAAAAGGAAAAAGCTTTACTCCCAAAATATCTACAGCAAATTCATCGATATAGTATCGGTAATATGAGATAAATTTTGTCCATTCTACGTAATCTAACTCTAAATGGTTTTCTTCTTCTAAATTACTTTCACAAACTTCTTTAGTATCATTTTCTAAAACATACTCCTGATTAAGCTTTTTTTGTTTTTTAGTAATACCCATATTTTATATTGACTTATTAATGACACTCAACGCACTTAGCATTTCGTCATACATATCTTTATCTTCTGGAGCATGTTGGGGTATCCAATTATGATTTTCAACCATACTTACAATTTTAGAAAAACTACTAATACCTACATCATTGATGCTTCGTTTGTCTTCTGAAAACTTAGCTGATTTTGATAGTGAATCAAAAATATCCTTTGCATTCGTATACATTTTTTCGGCATTAGGAACACCTTTTAACATATCTTCATATGCCTTATCCATCATCAAACTGGCTTTTGCAATTTTTCTCGCATAATCTCTGTGATTAACAGTTACTATTTTATAATCACTATTTAATGATTCGTAATATTGATCCAGTCTATCTAAATCCTGTTGTGTATATTCACCCATCCATATATCACTATATACAAGCCTGTCTTTTTGATTTACTATTGTGTCTGTGGATGGGGATGGAGTTTGATAATAAGTATTTGAAGAAGTCGTATCTGACATTAACGAAGAGTATTTATTTTTAATACTATCTAATTCGGCCTTAGAGCGATTAGTGCTTGTGTGCACAAAATTTTCTTTTTCAGAATCAGAGTATGATTTCGCGCGATCTTGCCTCATAGCGATTAACCTGAAATAAGTTTTTAAAATATCTCGCCCGTGATACTTAACTTCTTCATCATCTATATAAGAGTGTTCCTTTTTGAAATTTTTTATTGAACTTTCAATGAGATCCTTGTAATAGGGGCGGTCTATCTGGCGAAGAATCTTATTTAATTCAATTTCATTTATCGTTCCATCTTCATTAAGTGAATTATTTATAATACATGTCTTGCAAATGGGAACACGCTTATCTATAGAAAAAAGTGGGCTATAACTTATATAGAACCCACTTACAATATCTTTTTCCTTATGACAACAGGAGCATAACTTTGTTCCCTTTTGTTTATTTGTACCAGTTACATCTTTTTGAGTGGATGTAGTTTTCTTTCGCGCCGTTACGCTCACCTCGCTTTTAACAAAATAGAAATAATTGTAATAATTTGACGAATTTTTAGAGAATTAGATTAATTATATTGGTTATTTTGTTGAATTTTGTATTTATTCTTATTGACAAAAAATGGAATATAATATATTATTTACTATAATGAACATGAAAACTAAAAAGGATGTGAAGAAAGGTCATTAGTAATTAGTTCACTTAATCTTCTTTATTACAATTTTTACTTTCAATTATACTATTGTTGGATAGTACTTTTTATACTTACATTGGATAAAAATTATAAATTAATGAATAAGTGAAGAACTGATTCTAATAATCTTTCTTTTGGTACAATTTTAGTTGCACTTTCAATTTGGAAGGGGAAAAGGATCAGTTGGAGGTGCTATATGTTCAAAATTCAAATAGATACAAATTTATTAATAGCTATTATAATAATTTCACTTTTGATAGGTAGTATATCTATATACTACATACGTAGAAAATTTAATTCTATAGATAAATATACTGATTTGCAAAAGCAAGAACATAATTGCAAAACATATGAAGACAATATAAAAGATTTTGAGGAAGCTCAGTATTCGTTAGGAATAAAAGATCGTAAAAAACCTAATATGTGGAAAATACTCAAACAATATATAATCAATAAAATAGATAAATCAGCGTAATGAAAGAGATATTACATTTTCGAATGTGGTATCTCTTTTATAATTACACATCTAAAATATATTAACGACAGTGGAGCGATTCGAACGCCCAAGTCGGATCAGATCCGACACAACAGATTTCAAGTCTGCGCCGTTATAACCATTTCGGTACACTGCCATAAAAAGACCCCGACGGGAATCGAACCCGTGTTACCGCCGTGAAAGGGCGATGTCTTAACCGCTTGACCACGGGGCCAAAGTAAAAGACAGCCGTTGAAAACTGCCTTTCAACCGTAATCAGTACGGTTCTCTCCATTATTGTTTATAAACTAAAATACAAATTTATCTTTATTCTCTTTTATCTTATTTTTGTTTTTAGTTAAATAGTGTTTGATTGTTGTTTCTGTTGACTCATGATGAAGAAGTTCTGCAATATCTTCAACTTCCATCCCTAACTCTTTTAGCAAATTGCTCCCTGAATGGCGGAGATCGTGATTGTGAAGCGTAGGAATGCCGATCATTTCACCGGCTTTTTTACACCAATCGTTTAACGTTCCGTTCAAGATACATTTTTCTTCTGTAACATATGGTGTAATAAATACCCATCCACAATCATTGATATTATTATCAATGCGGAACTGTTTTAACTGTTGTAATAATTCTGAAACTTCTTCTGAAAAATATAAATCTACAATTTTTCCTTCCTTTTCTAAGACGTCAACACACATTCGTTCATCAAAGTTAATTTGTTCCCAACGTAAATGAGCCATGGCATTTACTCTTGCCATTGTAGATAAACCAAAGAAAATATAGGTTTTTAATTGTATATCACCATACTCAGTCAGCTTTTCACGAAGCACATTAACTTGTTCTAAAGTCAGAAATGTTTGCTTAACAACAGATTGCCCTTGTTTTGGCCGCTCGATAAATTCAACTGGAGATTCTTTAATGAGCTTCTTTTTCCTGAGAAATTTATAGAAAGCCGAAATAGAAGACATGATACGTTTCTGACGATTGACATTATTTCCTTGCTGTTTACGAAAATAATAATATTCTTCAAGGTCTTCATCGGTAGCATCTAATACAGATAAATTAAACTGATTATCATGCATATATATAAACCATTGCATAAGATCAGAATTATATTGCTCAATAGTATTTGGTGATAAATCTCTAATTGACATATCAATCTGATATTTTTGAAACAACCTTAGTGTGTCAGGGTTAATATCTTTCGCCTTTTCTGAATCATATAAATTGATCCGCTTACTACGTTCTGCCATCTATTTCTCACTTCCTTTCATCTCAACAATAAAAATAGTCCTACAAGCTGTGACACCTGCAAGACTCAAACTTTTTAAACATATAAAAATCTAAATAACTACATCATATATATCGGCCATACGTCTAATCTCACCAATATCATCAGAGAAAAATGAAAAAGAAGAGTGGTATGTAAAACCATTATCATTTGATTCAGTCCAGCTTTTCGTAAAACCACAAACTTCTCCGTCATCTGATCTCGATATATCTACTGATTCTGATTTATAATCATGAATAAGTCCACCATTATCTTCGTCACCACAATCACATTCATCATCTCCAGTAAAAGCAAATTCTTTAATGTCATCACATTTAATGTATTTAATGATGGCACTATTACAATCTTCGTGGATATAAGTTTTATCAGCAAAGGTTTCAAGATATGTATCTTTTTTAAACCCATCCGTTTTAAAACCAAAGGCGGGAGACACATCTATTCCTTCTTCACTAAGATATAAGTAATACTCCATATCATAATCATAATTATTCCATTCTTTATCATACAACTGTGCAAATTCAATTTCGTGACCATGATGTATTAACCCGCACAAAATAGTTTTTATTTCATCATATTTTGCTACGACCAATATATCATGATGATCATTTAAAACATAATCATCATGTACATAATCAGCACAGTCATATGTATCTTTAAAAACAATTCTTTGCAATTTATTTTCCTCATTTCATTACATTAAAATAGGAGAGTAACAAACCATATTCTCCACTGGGTACGTAATTTATATATCCGCTTCGGCTATAATACAAGAATCTTTGTCATAAAGATTCTTACTAAATGCTATAGTTCTAAGAACTATTATTTGCAATTAACATGTGAACTACCCATTGTCTAAAGCCAATGGAATTGCGGTAGCCTTATTTCAATTTAAAGATATTAATTTTGTTTTATCATCAATAGTAATTCCATCTTTATTTTGAAACATAATTATAAAACCTTGTTTTTGAGAATTTATTAGTAACCCATCGTTATATTCCATTTTTTCTGTCTGACAGCAAGCTCCTTGTTCGTAAATATTTGAATTTCCAATTTTGTACTGTCCGATTCTGTGAGTGTGTGCCATTACAAGTTCTTTAAAAGAATAGCCTTCATTTCTAAACCAATATAACGCTTTTTCGGCAGTTTTAAGTGGAGCAGAAGAAAATGTTTTGGGGTGGCAGAAGATTGCGTCATTTATAGCAGAATACCAAGTTCCAGTATATTCAATTTTAATTTTAGGAAATACTTCTGTTAATGGATCATATTTGGTTTTTGTGCCTGTTTTTCTATTATAATGAGTAAATCCATCAACAAAAATATAATCCAAAGCAGTCATGGGCACTAATTCTTGTAACTCATTATCTAACTGCTTCGCCATAAACTGACCAAGGCGCAAGTCATGATTACCATAGTTTGCAATAACCTGTTTTGGATTTATATAGTTAATTAGATCAATAATATATTGTCTTGCCCCAATTATTTCATCCATGGGAGATGTTCTATAAAATTTAGGAAACTTAGAAATTGAAGTGCAATCCAACAAATCACCATTCAATTGTAGGATATCAATTTTATTAACGTAATCCTTGAAAACTGCAATATCTTTTACAAATGGATAATGTAGATCCGAAATAGATAAAATTGATGTTGCTACAGAATCGATTCCATGCATATAGTTGTCATATTCTTCGTATCCGACAGCTTGCTTTCTAAGTTGGTCTGGTGAGATGTCTAAATTTAACATATCGCGAATTTCTATCCAGTCCAAATCGGTTTCTTTTCTTCTCTTAGCCAGACAACAACGTATTTTCCATGCTGTAAAATCCTCGCCCTCTAATCTATGTAATTCAGTAATACTCAATCACCGCCTACTCGTTAATATCTTCATTAGAAAATTCATCTTCTGGAATTTCATCATCCTGTTTAACGGTAATTGAAATTCCTTCAATACCATCCCAGTCTTTCAAAAACTTTTTGAGGCTATAAACCTTTGTATCATCCTTTGTAAATTCAGTGATGGTTCCTTCAGTTACATCAATTACAGCGTTTTTAAATGCTGTAGATTTTGTGAATTTTGCCAATTACATATCCTCCAATTTCAACTATTTTTTGATATAAAAATAGAAGAGTAGTAGATGCTACTCTTCTAAAACATTCTTTTCTCATAATTAATTCTCGTTTTTTATTGTAAAAAACCAACTATCAATATTCAATTATCAAAGTGAAAAATCGTGAAGCCTTTACTCAAACAGGAATCTCTGCATATACAGTGTTTTGCCCGCTAAACTACATCACAAAGGGCGCATTGGGATTTGAACCCAAGACATATTGGTTAACAGCCAATCGCTCTTCCTCTGAGCTATACACCCATTATTAAAAACATGATTAGGGTTTCCCCTTATCCATCATAGACCAGTCATATTCTGCCAGTGTGACGATAAGTCTGAGCACTTCGGAGCGACCTAATGCTTCTTACCGCTGTCAAGCACACATGGGATTGATGCCCATAAATTTCACGGTTCTTTCAGAATTGTTTTTCCAAATTTTCCGCTATGGATTTCAAGTCCACCGGATAATCCCTCATAGAATCTGCCATACCGCTACTTTAACGATTTCTTGTGTTATACCTCTGTTTCCAGAGTTCAAGGCAAATCGGCTTGTCAGTGATTTCCGCCTAGTCCGTGAGCCACTACCTCACTCACATCAGCGGATTATTCTGCCACAGGCAGCGTCTATTCTTCGCCGACCACAAGGATTCTGCTATTGACCTCTCTATGATGATACACATACAGGCATTGTTGAGGGTTTCCCTCTTCTCCCTCGCCGTCACCGACAAGAGAAAGAATCGTGTCCACAGGTATCCCCATGAACATTATCTCGTTACCCCTACTCTCAGCACGGCTGAAAAACCGCTCTGCACTGAGTTAATCATGTTTTTAAACGCCGTGTATAGGATTCGAACCTATAAGTCGGACATCCGACCACGGATTAGCAATCCGCTCCAATACCATTATGGGAACACGGCAAAGCGCCACATCCAAGACTCGAACTCGGACACCGATTCATCACCGGCTACCATCGGTTGTGAACTGTCTATTATTTAGATCAATAGACTTTCTGCTTCATAAACCTCTTTATCAAAGATCTCCACAGACGTTAATTCGGGCAGTCCCTACCCTATATATTTTTTACCTGCACTAACTTATTGCATAAGTTAGTGAAATTACAGCAGTCATAATTCGATATTTAAACCGCAGCCATTTATTAGCCGCTTGCTGGGTAGAGAAAAATATTTGTATCTGCATCTTTTCTCTAAATGCCGATATGCAGTCCCGGCAGAAAATCATCCCCATATAAAACCACCTGTCCGTTTTATTACCAAACTGGTACGGACTCATCTAATCACTTCCGGGGATATTCCAGAATCACCGACTACCACTCCTCACGGTCTTTGGTCTTATCTCTCTGGAAAAGTTTTTATCAAGGTTTTCTAGTGGGTTGCTCTGCCTTGATCGGGTGGAAAAACGACTCCCGCCAGACTCGAACTGAGCATTTAAGCCTTGAAAGGACTTTGTCCTAACCTTTAGACGAGGGAGCCGTAAGCCGGTTATCCCGGCTTGCATTGATGTTTTTCGTACCATGCTTGGCACTATGAAGTTTTTAACAAACAACTGTACGAACAGTAATATAAGCCCGGCGTCCCGCAAATCATATTGTGTTTTCAATATGACCGTTGCCACATAGTTGACACGACTTATATCAGCTTATGTCCATACATGAACCACATCTACTTTGTAGATAGGCAAAATGTCAGTTTCCCGCGCATAAACTGACTGGGCTTCTCGGTAACTGTATAAGTCTCGCTTGCTCTTTGCGCTTAACCTATTTCTCCCAATCGCCACTGGTGATTTTAGAGCAATTTTGGCACGGGTTTTTAATAGTAATAGAACAAGGTTATCCCAGTTACCCTTGCCTAAATTTTATATAGCGAAAAGCTGGTTACAATCCGCTCTGTAATATCCAGTGAACTGCTCATTGTCTAAAGCCAATGGGCTTCCTGCTTCATCGACCTCGTAACCTACTATCTCCACAGGCGTTAATTCGGACAGTCCCTGCCCTATAGGTGTTTGTCTATTTTACCCGCTGAATGTATCCAACGGGATTGTAATATCCATTCACAGCTTATCGTGCTGCCGATGTGACGTCCATCTGAGATATCACAATTTTAGGAACTCCAACAACATGGATGGCACGTCTGTCAATTCTGCGCCGCCCTGCAGCGAACACCATGTTATCTTGCATTCCAACTGGGCTGGCTGGATTCGAACCAGCGAATACGTGAGTCAAAGTCACGCGCCTTACCGCTTGGCTACAGCCCAATGATGTTGACGACGATAGCACTTAGAACAAATATTACCGCCACCAACGGCTTACGAAAGAACATGTATACTAGGCAGTGCAGTTTGTGTGCTTGTCGCACAAAAAAGATTTGCACTTTTATATATTTTTTTCTTTTATAATATAAGTTTTGCTGTAACTGCCTAAAAATTATTTCATTATACCAAATATGTGATATACTATTTACCAGACATATATGCGATTGTATTACCACATTACAATCCGTTGTCACGGCTATATGTCCAACTATAGTGTTATGTGGGAGCGTGAGAGTAAGACTCACACGAGGATGAAAAATCTGTCCGTTCTGGACAAATACATTTTTCCTGTTGTGAATTTCTTACAGGAAGGAGGGTAGGAAGATTGAACATAGTTGTTGGTATTTTAGCAACTATTGTCCTTATCAGTAGTCTTGTTTATTACCATTCCAAAAACAAGACCGTTGATAAGATTTGTAGCCATCCGGAACTTTCGGATGAGAAGGTGAAAGCCATCACTGACATGATGGGAAAACCTTACAAAATTCATTTATTCTTTAAAAAGAAATAATACCATCCATATATGTATTCTGCATTTAATCATCCATTTTTGCTAAATTTTATTACATTACTCATTCTTACATCTTTTTCAATTGTGGGGCGAAGTGACTCAACGAGGTGATTCGCCCTAATTTAATGATTCTCATTTTGGCGGCTGAGATACACCAAAATTAACGCTTTGCATTTCCATTTTTATTTCTTCTCCTATAGTTCCCTTATTTTTGAAAAATCAATTTTACGGGTTTTTCCCGAATACAATACGGGACACTCCCGTACAATTTTGGCCCCGATTTTATCAAAAAAGTAACTTTTCCTAGTCTTTCTTAGGACTTTCACGTGGTTGTGAAGCCAAAATACGCTTTTTAATCCTTGATTTTAACGTCGTTGAAATTTTAAAAGTAGGATATGTCGTGCTATTTATAAGTTTCTCCTTTTCACCAAATAAATTTTTGTAAACAGACATCTTCCGTTTACTTAATGAAAAACCACCTAAAAATGGCAACTCGACATTCTCACCTTTAATTACTGTATCTACAACAATTTCAGATGAAAGATTAAAAAGCTCTTTTACAGCATACTGACTGAACATACTTCTACTTGCCAACTCAGAAATAAATTCATCTTTAGTCAAAATCATCACCTCTAATATATTTTTTGAATTTAATACCATACAAAGATACATCACCATCATCGCATTCTTTTATATAAGATATATCTGGTTTCATGTTAATCATCATATCAATCAATGTTTCATTTTTATAATTAAAAAGTACATAGAACAAAATGTGTGAAATATGACTATATTTCTTTGAGTCAATATAAGACAGCAAAACCATCATCGTATGTTTATTGATTTTTATATTATTGATTATGCAGACAAGATCCTCTTTGTATTGGTTGGTAATAATAACCTGTTCGTGTTTTGTGTAATACGGTTTGCTCCAAACCGCATTGATTGCAGATACCGTAGTTTCACATAGCTGAACAATTTTAGAAAGCTGTTTTTTGTTTACAGAATTCTTATTAAAATCATTCATCTTAAAACACTGACCTAAAGAAATGAAATCTTTAGCATTAGTCTTTCCTGATCTATAACGATTAACTTGTCTTAGCAAGTAATCCATAGTAGTATGATGGTAATTGTATTTTTTCTTTTCAGGATTACGGTATCCTTTTGTCTGAGCAATAAAACCTAAGAACGCTGGCTTAATCGCTTTATCATCAAAAGTTCTTTTAATCCACTTTTCCTTTATGTCATTAATTTCCCTAGTAGACGAGATATCGAATTCTTTTTTTGCCTTGTCAATTTCGATACAACTAAGCACATTTAAGGCACAAATATCATGATAGATTTCTTTTATATCTTCATAACACTCGGATACTTCCTTCCCGGATCGGTTAATACAATCCCACATTATAGTATTTAATTCTTGCGATAGATTAACAATTTCACCGATTTTGTTTTCACTTGTACGGTAGTCCAGATCCGCTTTGTCAAGGTCTGTATAATATCTCACGGATTTCTTGGCACCAACACGATTAGCTGGCACTTTAAATACTGAATAATTCTTTAAAGCAGCATTAATCAATATTTCATTATCAGAGATTATCATTTGGTCTGAGTCATACCTTAACACCCTCGGTTTCCCGATATTTATTAGGGGAGTAGACTATTTCATTTACCCTATGTCAATTCATAGGCTGCACATGCAGGACATCTCGCACACTGGCGCTTCCATGTGAGAATTTCACTCAACATGTACGAGGTCTAATCATATGTATAACACTTAGATTATTTCCTCTAGTCGTTACATCTTCTTATTCGTTTCCAAATAAGCTTGACACGAACATTATCGTAGAATAAATACTCAATCTTTTATAAATTTTATACCTTTATAACTTTTTTCAGTCCTTAATCGTTCTACAATTCTTGTGTGTAAAGAATCGTACTTTAACCCACAGACAATATTATTATCTAATAAATACTTAACGCACTCTCCTATATAAGTGAAATGTGTTTCTTTGTTATTAATAATCATTCGTATAGGACAAGCTCTTCCATTTTGAGATCCCGGACGTGATAACTTCATTTTTTCATCAGGATTCTGCTTATAATATTCCTTTAATTTTGTACCACCATAATTCCAATTATCTTTTCCAGTTGGTTTCTTATAATGACCCAAATTAGTGCTATGGATAACATTATCTTTATGAGTCGTCCATTCTAAATTTTCTATATGATTATTACTTCGATTACAATCTTTATGATTCACTTCTGGAAAATTATTAGGATTTTCAATAAAAGCCATAGCAACAATACGATGAACTTTAATTGTTTTATACTTTCCGTGCTTACATAATTTACACTGTAAATATCCATCATCATTAAGTTGCGGAACTAAAAGTTTGCCTTTTACAAAATACATTTTATCATCTTTTCTAATAATATATCTATCAAGACTTTTAATATTACCATAAGAGCTAACCATATAAAGCCCTTCATAATCTGGTACATCTTTCCATATTTCTATAACATTTTTCCTTCTTCCTATATTTTTTTAAGTGTATTTATTCTTTAGACTTTGCCGTTAGCCTGTTAAACAGACACCCTAGATTTCTAGGTTCACCAATGTTTTTTCATATACATTACTATATATGGCGGACTATTAAAGGCAATCCGCGCCACTCAGACGTTCCAGTATATTTTCCCCAATCGCATTTATACAAACAATCTCATCTGTTAAATTAAAATATCGATCAATCAAATCATGCCGGAAATTAGTAGATACCAATACATTAGAAGTTGATATATGAGGGCTTCTACATCCTAATATCTTCTTGCCATATGGAAATCGTGTCGTATGAATATAACCCGGTGGGAGAGAAGTATTACCATCAAATTCCCCTATTGCATGTAGCAACATTTCATACGGATTTCCAAACAAGACGGAATAATTACCGCTAATTAAAATATGTCCTTTTTTTATATTCTTCAAATATGACTTGCAAATTTCTTTTTTAAAGTCGTAAAAATATTTCGTGCGAAAGAAATCATCAGAATAATTCATCATAGTATAAACAATATCATTTTTGGATTTGAATACGTTGGTTACATATTCGTCTGCTTCGTCTGATGTCGAACATTTCACATGATATTTTAAAACATCAGTATTGGTATTCAAATAATTGACATATTCTAATGACGGTTGTAATAAGCGAGAAACATCTTCGGGGGTTAATTGCAGTGTATTTAGCAACTGATAATGTGCTTGTACCATTTTCCCGTCAAAAAAGTGAGTTTTCTTTTCATGTTTTACAACGCCGAATGTACTATCGATTGTTTTTAGCCATTGAAGTATAGGTGCAAATTTTACATACTTAATACTATTTGGAGTAGTAATTAATTTTACATCATCTATATTTTCGGCTAATGTAATTGCATCAGGATGGAGCTGTGATATACTTGTAATATTATTATCTTTAAACCATTCCTGCAAGTTGGTATTAAAACAACACGACTTAAAAAAACGATTGCGTAATAACACCATTCCATATTGAGAATAATCACCTATTACACTTATATCTATAAGGGATTGTCCATCAAAGATAGAGTTGCTAGTATCTATTTCTCCTTCCCTAACGCAAATTCTCTTATTGTCATTCATTTCAACGATAATTGAATCTTCAGAAAAGCAACTATCATAATCCGGGACAACAACGATACTCTTTGGATCAATCTGAATTGTATCAATCGCGCTACTTGTCGGAAGCGAAATGTATGATTCAAATGCGGCAAGATCAATTTGGTCACCGGCATTTATATCTAAACCACATTTCTCCCACTCATGAATTAAATCGTATAGACTTTCTTCAATAAACAAACATTTTCCAACTCTAGCAGATCCAGAGGTTCTTTTAAGTCTGACATAGTGCATTCCATTACAATTGAAACCATTTACATATAAATATTCTCTTAACTCACGCTTGTTTTTTGAAACTTTTATGTTTTTTTGCTTATATATATATTCTCCAGTTTCAGTTTCTTCACACCGAAAACCATGCGGAAGCTCAGTATAGGCATCCCCTTTAATTGGGGTGTCAGTAATAATCCCAACAATATTACCATTGTCAGTTGCAATGCTATCATGAAAAATCAAATCATCTAAAAGATAGCCTTCCATGACATATGTATTTTTCTTTAATTTATTGAAATCACGGCAACTATATTTAAAAGTAACGTTTATTATTTTATTACTATATTCTTTACCGGCGTGAATAAAAGTAAATGTCTTGTTATTGCCATATATGCTTTTTGCAATAGATCGAAGCTCTTCACTATCTAAGCTGAAATCAAGAGAATTAATGAAACGATTGTAATTAATCTCGCCCTGTTTTGTGGTCAGCCGATAGCCAATTTTATTTCTATCTTGTGATCTGCTATTATTCGAAAGATATAGATCTTTGGCATCTATACTCGGTATATAAATACAACTTCTATTAGACAATCAATCATTCACCTCCATTAGTCTAAAATCATATATTTCACCATCCATCATTTCTCGCATTGTCGATACAATATTTTCTTCAACATAAGAACTATAATCTTCACAGTTATGATCGAAAGATAAATGCACACTATTTTTGATATGCTGATTGTGGCTATTTTTTAATTCAATATATATCAGTACATCCTTTCCGGATATAAATGATCCCTGTAAATGCGCTTTCCATAATTTGTTTTTGCACATGTTTACTTTATCGACATAGAAATTTAAAATTCCGATCTTTTCTTTTATATCTTCAAGATAAAGTATCACGTCACGATTTAATTGGTCAGCACCGGTATTGAAACAATAATCCGAATCGATATAAAACCTTTTAATTGGGTTTCTATCAAAGAACAGATTTAGATAATAATGAATTTTATCTAAAGAATCATGACAATAAAAGGTAATATCATTAATATTTTCGATGAAGCCATTATGTCCTTCGGATTTGTATAACGATAGTAATGGGGATATTTGCCTTGCTTTTTTATTTAACGTTTCGACAACAGTTTTTAAGCATGGATCAATATCAATAGCATATTGAAAAATAAAATTATCTCTTTCATCTAAAGCGTATTTTTTAAATGCCTCATATTTTTTGTGAACTCTTCTCTTGGTAACATATTTGATATGTTCAACATCTTCGCCGATATCTTGCATGATGTATCGATTGTAAACATAATCTTGAAAAACAATCTTTAATGACATTTCTTTAAATGTATATTGTTCTGTATTAACTGTACTCACGGGAATGATTTCTTTAATATAATCATTCTTTTCGATATCTAAAATGTTTTGCAATATTTGATTATCCTGATTATATGATTGAATAAGCTCATTGATTATATTACTAATTTCATATAAAGTTCCAGGATATAATACATCCAATTTTGTTTTGAATTTTCTCGTTGCAGTTTCATGACATTTATATTCTTTAAAATAAAACAATATGGAAATGTCAATGGAATATACCAAAGGAGAAACATGATTGATTGCATATTCGAAATTACAATCAGGATGCATATTTAATATGTTTTTAACTTCAGTTTCAAATGCATCAAATAATTTATGCGTCATTTTTTCTTTGATTGTAGACACGCAACTTTTATTTCTAATCTTTTCATATATCCAGACTTGATCATCATACATTAAAGAACCAAAAGATATGAACAATTTATCTTCCGAAGATGGTGACCGATCTTTTATAAAGTCCTGCATATCTTTCCAAAACCAATCTAGTTTCTCCCAACGAATTTTTAAATTGATCAAATCTTGGCGTTTTAAAGCTTGTTTTCTTTCAGAAATAAAATTATCGTATTCTTTTGACACATATTTTTTGATATAACATTGACCATCACAAGCTGAATATATAAGTTTAAAAATAGGAGTATCAGAAGAAACTACACAAGAGAGTTGATCGTTGACATCAATTTCAATTACATCATTCCCAAGTTCATCCCATTTACAGATATAATCATCGGTCTTATGGTTTGTATCAGCAACTTCAATATAAAATGTTTTTCCATCGGTGGTTTCAATAGTGATATCAGGGGTATAATCCCCAAATGATGTTTGATGAGTTTTCTCCAAATACACATGCTTTGCGGTATGCAATTGATCATCGACCTTAAACATACTATCTGGATCTAACAGCCATGTTTTGTAAGCAAAATGTATTCGGCTTTCCTGTGAGCACATTCCGTCTATATGGTGAAAGCATCTCTGTTTTTGATATCGTTTTTCTTTATTTTGGCCATTCCAAAGTTTTACCCTGCCAGAACAAATGGGGCAGTAGCATACATCATCGCCAGTTACATTGTATACATTTTTCCAATCAGAAAACTCATCTAATGAATCTAGCGCAAATAATAACTCTGGTTCATAATTCATTACATATACTCCTTGCCTTTCCTCAATTATTCTCTATAACACTTAAAATCTTTTGCCTCCTTAACATTATACCCCAACCATTCCACCAACCAGCGAAGCCCACACACGCAGTCGAAGTGGATACAATCACCATCTATATTTTCAATATATTCATCTCCCTCATATATTCCGTCTCCGCAAAGAGAACAGCGATGATAGTATTTGGGTGCATCATAATTTGGACAAGTGGGAGGGCAATTGGTTTGTCCACAAAATGAACACATTAATCCTCATTCCCTTCCTGCTCAATAAATTCTGCACCTTTTTCGCAACATTTCATATCATATTCAAAGCGCTCGATAAACCTGTCAAAATAATTATGTACCATTGCCTGATCTACAATTCTGCAAATATTCTCACGGATAGTTTCTCTTGTCCCAGAGATTTCCTGTGTATCAATTCCCTCATACTGAACTCCAAATTTCCCGTCAAAATCAGCATGCATCAACCACATTGTAAGACTATAATTTTCTGTCTGCTTTATGTACTGATAGTGACATGAAACAGAATAATCTTTATATTTAGTATCAGTGCTAAACTGTGATAGTGGAATGACAATTCCATATCCTTCATTTTCATATCTAATATTAAAAATCTTCCCCATTTTTTTATTCTCCTTTGTTATTTTATTTTTCTACTATTATTCCTCGTCTAACCAATCTACAAACCAAACAGGTATTTTTCCCATCTTTGTAATCTTTGCAATCTTATAAGATGAATATCCGTCCACCAACGTAAAGTCTTTTGTAAGTAAGATCCTGCTCTGTAGCTTACCGGTACGACGATAGTATCTCCATTTTGATTTCCACTTTTCATTTCCAATTCTTGTTTTTGTAAATTCTTGTGGAATATGTATCTTGTCTAAGGAAATCCAATATTCATACCCGGGTTTGTAAATTCCAAATATCCGTTTAATATAACGACTAATTTTATTACACATCATTTTTCTCCATTTCTATTTTTTTACTCCAACCAGACTTCCCAATAGCCTTCACCCTCGATATACTTTGTTTTTAATGAATTGTAATGAAATTTGAGTAGATCTAAAATTTGATACTTAAAAAAAACGTACTCAATTTTTCCGGATCGTATCTCTGATAATACGTCATTAATAAAGCTACAATATCTTTGCCAGTTTGTTACACCCTTATATTCTTCAGCTTCCGTATTCCATTTTCGAATATCTTGAGAATAACGCCCACCCATTTTTTTCTGTTTTTTACATGGAGTAATATACAGTCGTCTGAGATGAAATTCTTCCTGCCATTGTTTATCTGTTAGATTGTGCTCTGGGCGTCCACTACTATTCGATAAAGGATGCAGCCTATATAATTCATTTAATTGCATTTCCTTTTTTTACCTTTCGTTTTACAATTTTGATATTTCGTTTACATTGTTGATCAAAGCGACAATCTGATGCAATGCGAGCCGCAATGCTTGATAGAGTGGTGGGACAGTCCGTATTAAAGTCTGAATCATATATATTTCCTCCAAATGTGTTATGGTTGTTTCGTGAAAAGTAATCTGTCATGTGTTAAGTTTCTCCTTATGATTGTAAAAATTCTTTCTGTATTCATAGTTTGTTTTCCTTTCTATCTATGAAAAAGATATAATAGTAAAGTTCCAATATTTAATTCTCCGTTTTGGGAATGTTTTTAATGAAATGATCAACACTATAGATTTGTTTCATTTTATTAAGAGCCAATTGAATTTCCTTCTTATAGCCATCTTTATGTAACACATAAATATTAGGTGCTTGTATTGGTGGCTTATCTAAGGCTTGAGGTATATATCCAACTTCTTCTTTTATGAGAAGCGGTTTCGTCCCTCTTGTGGACGAAGTTAAAAGGTCAAGACATCTTAAGATCGTCTTTTTTGACATCGAAAGTTTCTCTTTCATTTTTTCTACTGTACCCCAAAAAGCTTCCGGGTTTTCTGTTGGGTCTGTTAATTCACCCTCGTCTTCATTTCTTACACGGTTTCCAATATAGGAAGCGATGTATAGGAAGACTGAGATGAGGTTTTCTTTTGTGGTACTATCGCGGTAAGACATGATGGTGTCAAACTGGTAGTTGTATATTTTGGTGAAGTTTTCTTTTGGGTCAAATACGTCGGAGATGATACGGATGGTGATACAATCGTCGTAGGTAACTGATCGCATGTCAAAGTATTTCATATCGATGTAATTATTTGTTTCTAAAAACAACAAACACTTAATGATTTCAAAAAATACTTTAGGTTTGTGATCATTCCTTTTATAGTTACATAAATCTATTATTTCTCCGAGGGACAACCTAGAAATATCTTCATGTGTACGGTTGCGACTAATAACAGCCCATACAATATAAAAAATTCTACTTAAACCATATTCTTGTTGAATGTCGCATTGAATAAATTGATTAGGGATACGTAAAAAAAGTAATGGCTTTGCTTTGTACCTATATTCTTCTTTGTTTATAATTTTAAAATCATAATAATCAAAGGCATTATTTTCACTTATACTAGATGCTGTATTATTATATCCATCATTAACAAGGTTGTATTTTTCAATTAGTCCCGCTTCCAACTCCCTTGCTTCGTAAAAAGTCAAATTCTCTTTTATGATATCGTGAGAGAACGCATCCCACCCATATTTCAGAATGTCTTTGTAAAATTTAAAATTATCACGATACCCGTTCCCATTACACCACCTCGTATTTAAACTCCGGGAAGTGATGCCAACATATCGTTTACCAGTTACTTTATTCGTGTGCATATACACTAGGTACCTTTTTAACTGTGTCATATTACTTTTATCACCTCACTTTCTGTCAATTTAGTGCCTTCCCTGAGTTCCCTAAATTCGGTCTCACTGTAGTTTGATTTTTCAAAATGCGAAATTAGACTACAGCCAGCCAGAATTTAGGGAACGGGTTAAAGAATATAATATATATTAATAAGATTATACTTATTAAAAATTCACTTTTTTCTACAAGGATTTTCATTAATGCTTCTTGTATGGTTTTAAGTAGCTTCAGCTTCAGCTATTTATTATATAATTCATAATTCCATATTCACTAATTTTTTTATTTATCATCTTTCTCCGTTCCGGCGAAGATAAATAAAAGTTCTTCTTATCAGTTACGATTACAACTAAGCGATTATTTTTCCTAGAAAAACTCATCCTCATATATGTGTTCTCCTTTAACATAATTAATTTGTGTGATTTATTTGAGCTTGCAGCAGCATTGAGCTTGCAGCTCAATCTTTTGGATAATGGTCGTCCAAATATGTATTCCCTCTCTGGCGTAAGATATCTTCACATACTAAAATGATTATATTGTATATTGAAGATGACATCTCTAATAGTTTTGTTTGTGCATGTTTCCATGTGTAAATAATATTTTGATCTGTTAATTTTGAAATTTTAGTAAACTGATCATTATAGATTTTTTGGTATTCTTTATCAGACATAAAATTCTCCTTATACATTTCCATGGTTTGTAAAATAAGATATATTTTTATAATGTGATTTCTTTATAGTTTTCATAATTACCGGATATAATCCACCCATCTTGTTCAAATTCTTCTTTTGCTAAACACATCGCTCTTTTCGGACTTAAAGCTGCTATTAGAGAGTGGAGATGAATTATTCCTTTTTTTCCATATCTCTGCATAGGCACCAAATAATAATGAGATTCTTTTTTTAATAATGTTTGAAACATATATATTGGTGGTTGTATTGGGGTTATAGGTTTTATATCTAGGTTTACTTCTGAGATTCGATTCATATCTATATATTCTCCTTTTTAGATATCATTATTTTGCAAATATTTCTTCTATTATCTGATCATTGGTTTTTGAGGATTGGGAAGATAAATCATATTTGTATAAAATAATTTCTATTAGTTCTTCAAAAGCAATACGAGCTTCATGGTGAAATTCAATCGCATCCATAGGAAAACATGATTTTACTTTATATGCATAGCAATATTCTTCTTGTAGTTCTTCTATATGAATTTCTGGATGTGTCTCTTGCAATGCAACAAAAAGCTTATGATAAAGTTCTTTTCTCGTTAATCCAAAGTATTTTTGCAATATCTCGTATTTCGGTTGCATCTTCCGATACCATGGGCTATATGATGGCTTTGGAAATTGGTAATTCGATGCCGTTGCCAGTGTTTCTTTTAAAGATGATATGTCCTTATGGATAGATGTAATTGTATTTGACATTGTCTGAAAAACCATTACATTAGGATCATATGTAACCAATTGTTTTGTGCGGAAATAGGTGTTCACTAATTTTCTTTGTACATCCCATGCAATATCATCGTCGAATACTTTGGATATCATGAGATATCCAGATTCGGTAATCAATGTGATTCCCTTCGGTGGTATTTTCAATGTCCACGAGACGGACATTGGAATTTCATCTTCACGAGTAATCATAAAGTAATCTTCATCCTTAATGAATCTCTTTTTATTTCTATTAAAAGCTTTTCTTGCCGTTCCATCTGGTCGTTGGTGTGCGCGATCAACATCCTTAAATGTAATTACACGTTGATCGTTATATTCCTTGATTCTGATAGATACGTTGTTAATCTCGATTAAATTGTCCATTTATTATTTTCCTTTCTTTTTCTGACTATTCAGATATAGCATTTTTAAGCACTCTATTCATTGCATTCCAGTTGTTTTTTTGATCGTATATCGGCGTAATGGCAATAGCAGTTAATAAAGGACACAGTGAATTTATAAATTGTTTCAAATGCACGTTATACCGTTCCATAATAACTTTTTCCGACAAAGAGGATATATGTATTAGATTGGATACTGATTTATCTTTTTGTTCATTGCTGCTTTTTATCATGTTATTCATAAATACTCCTTTGTCATGTTGACTGTAATGATATGGATTGGTATTTAAGTAATTCTCCATTTGTAGTTGAGTTTTGTGGGTTTTTATTTAAATGAAAATATGTGGATGTATATTCATTCTCCGTTTGAGGTGAAAAGTTTTGGAATATAGTAGATTTTCGGAATAGTTCAACTAACACTTCAACTGACATTTCAATTATTTCAAAGTTACTTCAATTAATTTCAAGCAATTTCATTGTTGACTAATTATTTATGGGTTGGATACCTCGTTTGTTATAAAAATAGACAGATGAAAAAATCATCTGTCTATTGTATATCATATAATTATTGCTATTCAATTTAATGTAAGCCAATTGCTTTCCGGCTTCGCAATTAAACGTGCATTATTATACGCCATTTCCAATGTTAAACAAGTATGCCCTTGGTATACATTGTTTATTTTTGTTACAACTAATGCTAAATCTGGAATGTTTTCATCTATAAGACAAAGAGGAAGTAGTAATTGAATTTGTCCATTAAAATATTGGGGTATCGCAATTTTATAATTTGCGGTTACCTTTTTAATCATTGTATCAATTGCACCTTTGAATATAGAGTGAATATTTTTACTATTTAAAATTTCTTCAGGTATCCGTGCCCTGTTTTCTTCATCATCGTAAATATGTTTAAATTGTACATTGATTTTACAGTTTGGGTCAAATATTAATGCGCTTGGATCTGTGAAATAATTTGCTCTTTCCGGAAGAGTAGTAATTCCCAGATTTCCAAGATCATATGGCGTAGAAAAGGACTTGAACCACCAATCGGGATCACTATTAGATAAGTTCTTTTCGGCATAAATGTAAATTGGTTCATAATATGTAGTGAATAAACCTGTATTCATAATGCAATATTTATCTGTGGTTAGTATTTTACCTTCTTCTTTCAATTTATTGGCTGTGTGTGACAGATATTTTTTAAGGATAATATTATTTGTATTATTGTTAAAGTTCCAATTTTCTCCAGTCATATTTGCCAAAGTTTTGATTTTCTGATCATAATCTCCCCATACCATATATTTATAAATGTCCTCCATAGTTCCCTCCTGTATCCTATTATTTGTATATTTAATTTTAACTCAATTATATCATATATGTTTTTAGGATAAGAAGTAATTTATTTTGCTTATATATTCTCCGATAATAGTGACAATTTGTGTAATTATATTGTCATTATATAATGAACCTCGATATATGCTCGAAACAATTAGGATTTTATATGAACATGGTAGATATGTGTTATGTAGTAGTCGGTTTCTAACAAAATGTAAAATCCTTGGATTTATGGGATTTACTGAGATTATAAAATCAGAATGAGAGGAATGACAGATCGGAAAATATTTGGAATTTTATTTAATTTGATATGAAAATAATTGGTGTATAACTAAGGAAATAATTTGAATTTGAATTGAGTTCGATGAAAACCTTGATTTTGCTGAGATTATTGGGATTTGAGATAGTGATTTTTGATTAATTTTGAAAATTTGCATGATTCTAAAAAATGAAAAAACAGCGTATTTACAGGCTTTATTCGAACTATCCTCGAACATAATTTCGAGATAAAAACGGTGAATTTTTTTAGAAATATTTGATGCGATTAAGAAAAAGAGTTGTGGTGTGTGAATGGAATACATATAAGGTATTTCTGGACAGACAAAAGATTCCAAAATGTAAAATACCCCCGCCTAAAAACGTATATAAAATAGATTAATAGGCGTGTATTAAACCATTTTAAAGGATATATTGGGATAAAATAGAGGTGTGCCCCATGTTATGACAAAAAAATAAAACTATCTCATTTTTATTGGATAGTTTCAACCTTTAATTTTTTGTTCGAGCATTGATATAATTTTGATATTAAATATTAAAAATGTATATTTAAACAAAAATATGTATAAATATGTATAAATATGCAAATAATACATACTAAAACACTGCACATTCTGCATAAAACGTGTATAAATAATAAAATATACAACTTTTATACATTAAATACGCATAAATATACAATACTATACATGACCATACATTAATATATACATATTATACATAGATATACATTTGAGTATACACCTAAATCTATTCCGATCTTATCGAGCATCACAATACCATCTAACACCATCTATAACGCCTGTATTTGCCCCTGTAAGCCGTTTTAACCTCTTAGCCTAATGTTTGTATACTCTCACCTTGTGCAAGCCTTGATAAGCCTTATACGTGATCATATTAGTAACATAAGCCTATGCCATTCCAACTATCAGCACCTACTACTAACATTACTATACATTCTGCTATCAAATGTTATATCATACAATATCATTATATCCATATGGTATTGTATCCATGTACTTTATCCCTCATTTGGATCTAGATACTCTATACCTTTTGCATCTAAATCCGCCTTAATCAGTCCTTTTATATAGCTATTAGCACTCTGTCCGGTCTGTGCAAGATATGATTGCATACGTTTACCCTCTGCGATTTCTGATAAGCTGTATTGTACTTTTGCTTGTATAATCTTTTGTTTATATCTATCCTGTGACTGTTTATGATATGCCATATATTACACCCTCATTTTTTGCATTATATAGTAGTAACACTACCACACATAAAAATGAGTAGTAGTATACTGTACCATTGTATCACTGTTTAAGTCAAGTTCACAATTGATAATTGTGTATAATATACAATGGCGTACGCTATAAATGTGATGTTTATATTGCATAATACCAAAACACAAAAATATGTAAAATATATCTTGAAATATAGCGTACGCTATGGTATTATTAACCCAAGTTAAACAACAAGCCAAAGACACAAGTCACACAACAAACGGTTAAGGCGCTGCAAACTCCGATAGTTTCCAACTTGTAAATCTGGTTAAAATTAACTTAGTGCATACCGCTAAAGAGTAGGGGTGTATCACCATAGCACACAGATGACCAATGGCTATTATGTCTAAAAAAGATTAGCTAAAATTGCACCTTGATAATTTAATAGACTTTATACCTTGATTATGATACAATACTCAATACATAAACAGTAATATCATAAAGGGGTGATATCATGACAGATAATGAGTTATTACTGGCTATTTCTGATATGCTTGATCAAAAGCTGAATTCTGAATTATCGCCTATTAATAATAGGCTGACAAACATTGAACTAATGTTGGAAAACAATATTATACCACGGCTACAAAATATCGAATCATGCTATACAAGTACATACGAGCGATATAAAAACGATGCTGATAGTATAGAGGGCATGAAGGAAGATATAGCATTATTAAAAAAAGTTGTGCGTGAACACAGTGAAAAACTCGACAAGGTATCATAATTACATAACAGTATTAAATATAAAAGGTGTAAGGTCTATTAAATTATCAAGGGCTTTACACTTTTTTGTACCTTTACAAATTAATATCTCTCTATTGCCTTTAAAAGTCAATGATTATCTGCTATACTGATATTACATAGGATAACAGGAGTGTATGACATGACGATTAGACAAAAAGTTGTAAGTGCCTGTTTACAAGTTGGTATTAGTCAGACAGAGCTTGCAAAACGTATTGGTATGAGTCAACAAAACTTTTCAAAACGCTTAAAAGTTGGTAAGTTTACAGATTCAGAGTTGCAAGACATAGCGCAAGCTTTAGGCTGTAAATATCATTCTTATTTTGAGTTTTCAGACGGCACAAAAATCGAGTAAAAATAAAGGCATACAATAGAGTATGTCTTTTTTTAATCGATGGTATACAACCAAAAAGTTTAAAAAACAACTAAAAAGTATTGACACAACCAAAAAGTTGTGATAAGATTAAGGCAAGTTAAGAGAGATAAGCGGTTTAGACAATAAAAACTTTACCTTCCCGTGGTGTCAAAACAAGTTCCGTGAAAAGAGTTTAAGCAATAAAAAATCTACCTTTATATGGTGCTAAAATGGTTTCTCCTTTTAAAGCAACGGCACTTTGATAACTAAATATTTTATGCTATAATTGCCTTATAAATTCAGGAGGGCATGACATGATATCAATACAAGATAAAATAGACATGGCTTGTGCATATGCACATATAAGCAAAGCAGAGTTGTCACGCCGTCTGGGGTATGCCACGCCGCAAGCATTTCAAACGCGGTATAATACAGGTAAATTTACGCAAGAGGAGTTACAACAAATTGCTTTAATTACAGGCGGCCAATATATATCTGTTTTTAGATATCCGGACGGTACAGAGTTTTAAGGGCTTATATAATAGCCCTTTTAGACAAGTATTGATATAAACAATATAACATAAAGTATAAATAAAAATATTTAAAAAGTGCTTGACATTATAAACAAAATCATTTATAATTAAGGCAAGTTAAGAGAGATAACAACAAAACAAAAAAGGAGACAATAAAATATGCTAGTCATGGACTACAAAAATAGTACACATGTAAATCTGGACATCCCAGCTAAAAAAGATGCTTATGACGTGGCAAAATTTCTTTTATGGATGGCAAACGAACATTTAGCTTATAGTTCATCTGTAGACATTGGCGAAATAACATCACTGTTAGGAGCCGCAAAAGCGGTCGCATCGATATATGAATTACGTGAACGGCGCGAAATAATAAATATAGCGGATGAAATCAAAGATGATTTAAAAACTTATACTTTTGAACAGCTTGAACTGATCAATAAAATATAAAATCCCCTGACGAGTCGCTGAAAATT